>Ga0078972_1006033_pt1 | contig 29556 bp, 30 predicted proteins | sample YelNatPaOPGAMG01_FD_67568 | JGI IMG/M metagenome (GOLD analysis project Ga0078972, IMG submission 67568) | Hot spring thermophilic microbial communities from Obsidian Pool, Yellowstone National Park, USA - OP-RAMG-01 (SPADES assembly) (version 2) | ecosystem: Environmental > Aquatic > Thermal... | reverse complement strand
CGTCGCATCTTCCCGCAATAGCCCCTCGGACGTAGCTTTGCGTCCAGATGGGGTCAGACCCTGTTCTTAGCATCGGGGAAATAGAGGAGGTAGTTTCCAAGTTCGCCAAGGCTGCATCGGTCGCGAGGCGCGCAGGTTTTGACGGTGTTGAGGTAGAGGCTGCACACGGACTTCTTGTCGACGAATTCCTTTCACCGCTGGCAAACAAGAGGACGGATGAGTACGGCGGCAGCGTTGAAAATCGTGCGCGATTTGCGAAGCTGGTGATCGACAACATCAAACAGGCGTGCGGGTCCAATTTCACGGTAACAGCTAGACTCGGTGTCATCGACTACGTGGAGGGAGGCGTAGAGCCCGCCACGGACGGCCTTGAGCTGGCAAAGGAATTTGAGCGCTATGGCTATGCGGCACTTCATGCAGACGTGGGCTTTGGCGACAAAGAAAAGAGACTTGAGCCTATGGCCTATCCGCAGGCGTGGAGATCTGACCTTGCAAAGATGCTGAAAGACGGTGGCATCAACATTCCGGTTATTGGCGGCGCTTTACGCATGGCTCTCGTTCCTCCAGGAAAGAGCAGGATGGATTGGCTCGTTGACTATTACACGACAATATTGGCCGATCTTCAGGTCGACATAAGGACTGGCGTAGAAGCCAATGCTGACATTATCATGCGCGAACATCCTGATGAGGTCATCCTCGCCATCGGATCTGATCCACTGGTTCCTCCTGTGAAGGGCATCAATGGTAAAAACGTCGTGATTTATCCTGCTGTACTCGCGAGCAGCTATCCCCAGAACGAGAGAGTCGTTGTCGGAGGCGGCGGGCTTGTTGGTTCCGAGACTGCGTTGTACCTTGCCGAAAACCACAACGACGTCACGATCATCGAAATGCTGCCTGATATTGCGATGGGCATGGAACCTATAAGCAAGAAGTATCTCCTGAGAGAGCTTGAGGATCACCACGTGACAATTTTCAGAAGCTCGCGGATAAAAGAGCTGACCGAGAACTCTGTCATGTTTGAAAAAGATGGGGAGATCCACGAACTGACATTTGATCACTTTGTCGTGGCTTTTGGCGGAAAGTCGAGAACGTTCGCATCTCTTCCTGTTCCCACTCACGTGATCGGAGATGCCGTACGAGTCGGAAAACTGGTGGAGGCTGTGCGGGATGGTTATGCCGCAGGCATGGACACGTGAGTACGCCACACGTTTGTCGGCGGCAAGGTTGCCGTTATCGACCAGCAGCGCTGCACGTAGTACGGGATACGCACTCGGGCGAATAGTTTGTGTCGGAAACCCGCTACGGTCTGTTTGTGTACGCCACCCTGCAAATCCGCTCGGTATGGCAGACTTTCGTCTCGTAATGGTGATGATATCGTGCAAAATGAATGAAGCTTCCTGCTTTGTCGCCTTCCCCATAGGATTTACTGAAGAGCCAAAAAATGAATTGCTGATGAGGAATATTGAGGAGAAAGCCCCTCGCTTCATACTCAGCGCTCAACAGGGGCATTTTTGATATCGGGTAAACGAGCAGGCCGGCTTTAAACACCCGGCTTGCTCGTCCTTTTGCTTGGCTCTCCGTTTACTTTGCAATCATTAAGTGCGGTAGCCATGTGATAATCTGAGGGAATATTGTCAGCAGAATAAGAGCGACCCATACCAGCCCGATGAATGGGAACACTCCTCGGATAATGTCTCTCATGGTAATACCCAATTCAGGAGGTGCAGAGCCTTTCAGTACAAAAATCGACATGGCCATAGGCGGTGTCATGAATGCCATCTGCAGATTGACGCACACCATGAGCCCAGCCCAGAGTGGATCAAATCCAAGCTTTACGAATATTGGCGAAAATACAGGCACAATAATAAAGACAATACCAATCCATTCGATAAACATGCCCAAAAGGAAAACGATGAGCATTATGACCGCAAAAGCGGCCCACTTTCCTCCCGGCACCGAAAGAATGAGATTGGCGACAACATCTCCAGCACCTGCATTCATGAATATCCCTACAAATGCATAGGACATTGCAGCGATCATCACAACAAACGCGCTCACTCGCAAAGTCTCTATGGCTGCTTTTTTCAAAAGATCCCAGCTGAATTTTTTATAGATAATAGCTAAAATAACAGAAGCAAGGCACCCGATGGCAGCAGCTTCGGTTGGTGGAGCAAGACCCGCAAAGATTGTTCCTAGCACTGCGAAGATGAGCACAATTGTAGGCAGCAAGGATTTTGTAAGGCTCCATAATCTCTTTGCGGTGAATGGCTGGATCTCGTCTTTTGGAATGGAAGGCCCGAGGCTTGGATTGATGCGGCATCGTATATACACATAGAGAAGATACAATGCCGAAAGGAGCAAACCCGGCAGGAAGGCACCGATCATCATCTGACCGATAGAGAGACCTGCCTGCGGTGCGTACACGACGAGCATGATGCTAGGTGGTATAAGTATTCCAAGCGTTCCTGCGGCAATCACTGAACCTGATGCCAGACCTTTGTCATAGCCTTTGGAAATCATTGGCTTCAGCGCCATCATGGTTAAAATGGTTACCGAAGCAGCGATGACTCCAAGGCAGGTAGCAAGAATTGTTCCAAAAATAATGGTTACAAGCGCCAGCCCGCCTTTCAGGCTGCCCAGGGATTCATAGAGGTTGTCGTAAAGCTCCTTGGTTGCCCCCGAATGCTGCAGAATAACTCCCATAAAGGTAAAAAGCGGAACCGCCAGATAGGGATAATTCAAGGACAAATCATAGAACCGCGAGTATAGAATGTGAAAAGTGGTCGTCGGTCCAAAAACAAGCAACCCAGTTCCCAATGCAACGCTGCCAATGACAAACGCGATTGGATATCCTGTAAGTATAAGAACGAACAAGCCTCCCAACATAAGGAAGGTAATTGCTTCAGCGCTTAGTTCAATCAATTTTCTCTCCTCGTATCAGGAAGTACAGATCCTTTGCAAAGTTCGAGATGCCCTGCAAAAAGAGGAGCAACATCCCAATAACAAACAAAATTCGGTAAGGAAAAGCTGGTGGATACCAAAAGCTCGTGAACATGACTTCATGAACTTTGATTGCCTTGATTGCCCAGGTTATTCCCATGTAGAGAAGCATTCCGATGAGAGGAAAGAAAAACAAAAGCGCTGCAATGACATTGTAAATCGCTTTCCCTTTTGGTTTCAGCATACTATAGAAAACATCAACTCTCGTATGGGCTTCATAGAGGTGATCATACGATGCACCCAGAAGATATAAGGCTCCTCCCGACATGCAGAGCATATCGTATGCCCAATCGCTGGGTGCGTTGAAAAAATGCCGCATTATCGTATCGTATGACCCTAAAATCACAAGAAGGACAGCAAACCACTTGCCGATCTGCCCTGATTTTTCACTTATAGCATCGATGGTTTTCACTACTTTTTTCAACGCACCCATGATGACCTCCTGTCTACTACTTCATCGAGTTGTAGGCTTCGCCAAAGCTCTTCATTGAATTGTATATTTCTGCAAAAATTGGCGATTCTTTTTTGCACTTTTCTGTATAGAACTCATCAGCAGCTTTTGCAACAGCATCTTCCACTTCTTTGGGCAAACGATATACTTCGCAGCCTGCATCTTTGAATTTCTGCAGCGCCTTGATGGATTCGGCGATGAGATATTCATGCTGTTTTTGTGTATAGCTGGAAATAACTTCCTGAACGATGACTTTTATATCATCCGGCAATTTATCCCATGCCGACTTGTTCACAAAGAAAACCTGCGGATCGCTGGGCGCCCTGATAGGCGAAAGGATGACATACTTGGCGACTTCATTGAAATGCATATTCCAGTTAGAGGCAAGGGTTGAATATTCAAAAGCATCGATGACATTCCTTTGCATCGATTCATAGACATCACCGCCATTGATGATCAGCACCGAAGCGCCGAGCTTTTTCAGAACCTCACCACCATCGCCCATAGCTCTGACTTTCAAGCCTTTGAGATCGGATACTTTTGTTATTTTTACTTTTGAATGCAAGAAAACCTCTTCGGGTAGAGGGGAGAGGGCGCCTGGGAATGTCATGACATTATAGCCAGCCATCATTTTGTTCATGAGATCTGCCCCTCCACCATAATCAAACCATGTTCGCAAGACTTCTCCAGCAAGAGCCCCCGGACGGGAACTGATGAGTCCCGCAGCTGGCCATTTGTCAAGATTGTACATTGGGCAGGTATACGCCATCTGGAGTACATTATCATTGATAGCATCGACTTCTTTGTACGCAGGGACTATCGAGCCACCGACAAATGGCTTTATTTCCAGCCGTCCACCAGTTGCTTTTGTAATAGCTTTGCATACCTCATCATGGAAAATCTGTGATGGATCACTTGCTGGTCCATGTCCCGAAGATTTCCATACAATTTTTGTCTGCTGTCCCATGGCCAGTGTGATTGCAGCGAGCATGAGTACCAGCAAAACTGCAATTTTCTTCGTTTTCATCTTCTGCCTCCTCGAAAATATTTGCTTCAACAGCGGATGTTTCCGCTGTAATAGCCTTTCATCGGCGCCATATTACATGACAAGCTCATGACCTGTTGTATTCCTGAAAAATACATTGCTTGATTTTTGAAGTTCACTCGTGGCTTTATTCCCCGTGCAATGCGAAACGCCTATTGCCTTGAATCCTGACGTTGCAAGGTAATGAATAGATAAAGCAAGGCTTTTTTCAGATGCTTCCACGAGATGCGTGCCACCCATGACTCCATAGATAGGGCCAGGTAACCTTGATGCGGCTGCATCGAGCATATTTTTTATGCCGGGATGGGAGCATCCGACCAATACGATAAAACCTTGAGGTGTTTCAACCGCAAGCAAAATTTCGTCCGAAAAATCATCTGGCACAAATTCATTTCTCTTTTCGAGTATAAAGCGTGGATTTATCTTTTCATCTTCGTGAATTCGTGGGAAATTCGTCAAAACGAAAATACCCGGCAAAATTTCTTCTATCGATTTATCAGCATATCGCCATGATATATGCTGTTTATTCAAGAATTCTTCATCAAAATCATTACCCAGGTATTCGAAAGAAATACCATCCGTTGCATATTTTTTATTGAAAAATCCTCTGCCGATGATAAGTTCAAATGAACGAACAGAATCGACAAGATTTCGAAAGCCTCCGCTATGATCATAATGCCCGTGGCTTATTGCTGCGATTTCAATATTTCCAAGATTGATGCCGAGCTTGTGGGCGTTATGGATAAATGCGCCTGACTGACCAGTGTCAAAAAGCATTGTATGATTTTCTTTTTCAATATAGAAAGATATTCCATGCTCTGTTTTCAGCGCAAGATGCTCGCCAAGACTATTTTCGATGAGCGTAACAATGCGTATTCTCACCTTATTCCCCTTTCTATCAGCTCCATAATTTCATTCCTTGCGTTATTCAAATGTTCAATCATCAATTGTTCTGCCCTATCTGGATTATGATTTCGTATGGCGTCAACAATCGCACAGTGCTCAATAATCGTTTTTTCAACGCGGCCGGGTACATGCAAGCTGGATATCCATCCTACAGGAAGCGACCTAGTCATTGTTTTCATAAGGAGGGAAAGGGTTTTGTTTTTTGTGCTTTTAGCGATTGCGTAGTGAAATTGCTCATCAATTGCGATTAATGCAGAAATATCGGATGTCTTGGCTTTTTCGGAAAATTCGGCGCAAATATGATCGAGTTCCTTCAAATCATTGTCTGAAGCATTCCGCCCCGCATAATTGGCTGCCTTGGGGTCAAGCATGAGCCTGACTTCAAAATGCTCCAGAACAGCTACTTTGTTTATTTTCAACCAATCCACAAAACCTTCGTTCTTATGAATATCTGTGGAATTTATGAATACTCCTTTGCCTTGCTGGACTGTTATCCATCCCGTTGCTTCGAGCGAGCGAAGCGCTTCTCGAATAGACGATCTGCTGACGCCGAGTACCTTGCACAGATAATTTTCTGAATAAAACTTATCTCCAGGTTTGAATTTTTTTTCGCTCATGAGTTTTTTTATTTCTTCAATAACCTGATCTGAAATTCTTGCTGTCTTCATCTGGTTCCTACGTTCTTATTCGTTCTTGTTACCTTACCTTGTCAGACATCTTACAGGCGCTTATTGCATTTTAAGGCGTTTTTTCATTTTGTCAAGAGATAATTTTCAGAATGTCAATACAATGATCAGCAGAAAAGGTTTCATTATAAAATCTTGGCATATCCCTTTTTTTTATATTTGATGGCTTAACAGACGGGCTCACTCCATTGCTTGTTGCCTTTTCTTGACCATGGATCGAGCCTCGCGTACAATGCAGGTCTATGAAGCAATCAAGGTTATTTCTCCTGACAGCATTCTTTCTGGTGGCAGTTCTGGGCGCTTTTGGGCAGCAGCGCATTGTGCTCGGCGGGCGGGCGGTTCCAATGCTCGCGGACGCAGTGTATCTGTTCCCGAAGGCTGGTTCCCGCGTGGTGGCATTTGCGAGTTCGGATCAGGGCTTAGGCATTTTTATGTCGGCAATCGACCCCGGTTTCAAGAGCAAGGCGAGGTTCGACAAGAGCGCAGGCGCTGAAGTCTACGCATCCTTCAAGCCGGACCTTGTGATTCTCAAATCGATGATGAAGAATCAGCTCAAAGCGCCGCTCGATGCGCTCGGAATCCCGCAGCTCTATCTCAATCTCGAGACGCCTGAGCAGTATTACGAGGACATTGCCACGCTGGGCAAAGTGCTCGGCAATGAAACGCGTGCCTCGGAGGTGGTGAGCTGGTTTGCCTCGCATGAGGCCCGCATTGTGTCGCGGACTTCGAAAATCGAACCGGCGAAGCGCCCGAAGGTGCTCATTATGCAGCTCGCCGCATCGGGTGAATCGGTGTGGCAGGTGCCTCCTGATTCCTGGATGCAAACCATTATGGCAGAGCGGGCAGGCGGGCAGGCCGTGTGGAAAGGCGCGAACCCCGGCTCAGGCTGGGCAACCGTTTCCATCGAGCAGATCGCCGCATGGAACCCGGATTTTGTTTTCATTATCAATTATTCGGGAAACTCGAGCGGCGCTGCTGAAGCATTCAAGAAGGATCCGAGGCTTAGTGCGCTCAAGGCCGTGCGCAATGGAACGGTGTATGGGTTCCCGCTCGATTTCTATTCCTGGGATCAGCCGGATACGCGCTGGATTCTCGGGTTCACCTGGCTGGCGAAGCGCGTGCACCCGGAGTTGTTCGGCGATATTTCGGTTGCGCGGATGACGAGGGAATTCTTCAATTTTATGTATGGCTTTGATGATGCCATGTTCCGCGCGGTTATCCAGCCGAAGATTGCGGGTGATTTGGGTGAGCAGTTCTAAGGTGGGAAAAGAGGCGAAAGGGGCTCCGCCGGGAATCAGGGCGCAGGGGGGCGGGGCGGAAGGCGGGGCGCGGGGCTCGGAAGGCGCGCAGGGCTTTAAGGGCACCGCGCGGGGCGCGTGGGTGCGCCGGCACTTGAGTGGTCTTCTTGCAGGGATTCTTTTCGTCGTGTTTGCGCTGGCGCTGTTCGTGGGGCGCTATCCGAAGCCGGGTTTTTTGAATCCTGCCGCGATGGGGTCTGACCCTTTGGCGAGGCAGATTGTGTTCAATTCGCGGTTGCCGAGGATGCTGGGGGCGGTGGTGCTCGGGCTTGTGCTGGGTGGGGCGGGGGCTTCGCTGCAGGCGGTGTTCGGCAATCCTCTTGTCGATGCGGGTTTTTTGGGGGTTTCGCAGGGAGCGGCTTTTGGTGCAGCTGTGGCGCTCGTGCTGGGCCTGCGTGCGTATTCGCTGATTGCGGTGCTTGCCTTCGGGATGGCGGTGCTCGCGCTGGCTCTGTCCCTCTGGCTTGCCGAGCGATTCAGGTATGGCGGGCAGATATTGCGGCTCATTCTGGCGGGGCTTGCAGTTTCGGCGTTTTTTTCTTCACTGCTTGCGATGATGAAGTATGTGGCGGATCCCTTGAGCCAGCTTCCTGACATAGTGTTCTGGACGATGGGGTCGATGGTGCCGATGGGCTGGAAACGGCTTGAGTCTTCTGCGCCAATTGCGCTCGCAGCGCTGGCGGTGCTCTATGCAATGCGCTGGCGGGTGAATCTGCTTTCGCTCGATGATACGGTGTCACATTCGCTCGGCATAAGGCCGGGAGTGGAGCGGAAGGTTGTGAGTGTGGCGGCGGCCGCGGGGGTGGGGGTGATGACGGCGGTGTGCGGCGTGGTGGGGTGGGTCGGGCTTGTGGTTCCGCAGATTGTGCGGGCAATCGATGGGCCCGACGGGCGTTCGGTGCTGCCGCGCTCGATGCTCGGGGGAGCGATTTTCGTGCTGGTGTCCGATACGCTGGCGCGCTCGCTTTTTTCGGGCGAGGTTCCGCTCGGTATTGTGACATCGCTGTTTGGGGCGCTCAGCTTCGCGATACTTCTGACAGTGCGCAAGGTGGAGCTGGCGCGATGAAAACCAAACCGAAGGCCGTGGGGGGCATTGCTGAGAGTGCAAGGGGCGCTGCAAGGGGCGCTGTAATCGTTGATAGTGCAAGGGGCGCTGCAACGGGGACGGAGGATCACGCTGTCCCCATTTTGCAGGCGAGCGAGCTTTCGTTTGGCTGGAGCGCGGAGCGCCGCGTGCTCGAAGGGGTTTCGCTGGCGGTCGAGAGGGGTCAGACCCTTGTGGTGTTGGGGCCGAATGGCGCGGGCAAGACGACTCTGCTCTCGATTCTTACGGGGAAGCTGGCGCCGCAGGGGGGGCAGGTCATGTTGGAAGGGCAGCGCCTTTCCGATTATTCAGCGCGCGAACGGGCATGGCGCATTGCCTTTTTGCCTCAGCTCGAAAAATTGCCATTCAACTATAGGGTGCTCGATTTTGTGCTCATGGGGCGGACGCCGCATATGGAGGCGCTTGCGCTGCCGGGGGCAGAGGATGAAAACGCGGCTCGGGCTGCGCTTGACTCGCTTGGGATGGCAGGTTTCGAGGAGCGGAATATCGGCGAGCTGTCGGGCGGTGAGCTGCAGCTTGTCCGGATTGCGCGATGTCTCGCACAGGGCGCTTCGATTCTTGTCCTGGATGAGCCGGTGAGCATGCTCGACCCGGCTCACGCGCGGCAGATAGCCGATGCGCTCGCTGGCTTGGCCGGGGTTGGGAAGACTATTCTCTACACGACGCACGATATCGGCCTTGGCATATTTTTGGGCGGGCGGGCGCTCATTCTTGCGCAAGGCAGGGTACAGTGGGAGGGTGCATCATCGGGTCTGCGCGATGCCGAAATCCTCGGGCGCGCGTTCGGCATCACGTTCTCGATGCGGGAGCTGCCGAGTGTGTTTTAGGGCTTGAGATATCCAGTCTGTTCTGCAAGAGTCCATGATGCAATTCTGAATCCGTAGTACTTGCGCAGCACAGGGCACTCTTGATACAGTCAATGTTCTGCGTCTTTGAGAGGTGCGAATTGTATGCAAGAAAGGATCAGAACAATCAGACTCGCAAGCTGGATTGCGCTCGTGGGCAATTTCATCCTTGCGGTGGCAAAAGTGCTTGTCGGCTTCATTTCGGGGAGCCTTTCGGTTTTGTCGGATGGTATCGATTCGAGCACTGATGTGCTCATCGCACTCATGACACTCTTCGCGGCGCGCATAAGCGCAAAGCCTGGCGACAAGGAACACCCCTATGGTCATGGGCGGGCCGAGACTATTGCTTCGGCGGTCATCGCCTTTGTGGTGTTTTTTGCCGGCGGTCAGGTACTTGTCAGCGCCATCAGGGCGATTCTCGGTGGCGAGCGGCCTGTTATGCCAGCACCGATGGCGCTCTGGGTTACTGTTTTTTCAATTGCGGGCAAGCTTGCGCTCTCCTATAGCCAGTTCCATTTCGGCAAGAAAGCCGGTTCGAATATGCTCATTGCGAATGCCAAGAACATGCGCGGGGATGTCGTCACCTCGGTGGCGGTGCTTGTCGGCCTCGGCCTGGCATTTCTGACGGGCATTCCCGTGCTGGACAAGATTCTGGCCATCTTGGTGGCGCTGTGGATTATCAAGAATGCGATCGGCATATTTCTGGAAGCCAACACCGAGCTCATGGATGGCACGGCAGATCGCGGGCCGTATCGTGATTTGTTCAATGCGATTCTGTCGGTTCCGGCTGTGGGCAACCCCCACCGCGTGCGCCTGCGCCGGATAGGCTCGATGCTCGTGGCCGATATGGATATCGAGGTCGATCCCCACATGACTGTGGCACAGGGGCATGACATTGCGCTTGCGGTGGAAGCGGCCATCAAGGAGGCCATGCCCGAAATCTATGATGTCATTGTCCATATCGAGCCGAATGGCAATGTGGAAAAAGAGCAGTATGGACTGACAGCCTCCGATGCCGGTATTTCGGAATAGCGGCATGCGCTGATCGATGGGGATAGTATCAGACACGGGCCGGCATATCGCTGCCGGCCGCGCGAGAATTTCTACCTTAAATACTTGTTGTTGTCGAGCACAAACAATTACACGCCGAACACCCGCGGCTTGCTGCGCGCCAGCATGCTCTCGAGCATGGAGGCGGGGTTTTCGAATCTGCCGAGCAGAATCATGGCCGCGATGATGTAGGGCTTGAAGCTCGCCTCGCGGTAGGTGTCGTCGCGGTAGCGGTCGAACACGCTTGCGGCAACCTCGCCCGCCTTGCAGGAGACATCGGTGATATCCGCGGGGAGGCAGTGCATGTAGAGCGCCTTGCCAGCCTTGGTCAGCTTCATCTTCTCCTCGGTGCACTCCCAGTCTTGGAACTTGGCGTTGTTGGCAAGCGCCTCTTTTTCGAGGGCTTTAAGGCCGTCCTTGTCGCCCGCATGCAAAAGGGGCACGCGGCGGAGCATGACATCGTAGGGCGCCCAGCTCTTCGGGTAGACGATGTCCGCATCCTTGAACGCTTCGTCCATGGAGTCGGTGTAGGTGAAGGAGCCGCCTGAGGCCTTGGCCTGCTTCTTCGAGAGCTCGACGACGTCGGGGATGAGGTCGTAGCCCTTTGGGTAGGCAAGGACGATGTCCATGCCAAAGCGGCTCGCCAGGCCAATCACGCCTTGGGGCACCGAGAGGGGTTTGCCGTAGGAGGGGCTGTATGCCCAGCTCATGACAATCTTCTTGCCTTTGAGCTTGTCCAGGCCGCCGAAGTAGTGGGCCAGGTGCAGAAAGTCGGCCATGGACTGAGTGGGGTGGTCGATGTCGCTCTGCAGGTTGACCACGGTCGGACGCGAGGGCAGGACGCCTGCCTTGACGCCGTCGTCGAGGGCTTTTCCTACTTCGCGCTGGTAGCGGTCGCCTTCGCCGAGGTACATGTCGTCGCGGATGCCGATCGCCTCGGTGAGGAAGCTGATCATGTTGGCAGTCTCGCGCACGGTTTCGCCATGGGCGATCTGGCTCTTGCCCTCGTCGAGGTCCTGCACGTAGAGGCCGAGCAAGTCGCAGGCGGAGGCGAAGGAAAAGCGGGTGCGGGTGGAATTGTCGCGGAAGTTCGACACGGCGATGCCGGAGTCGAAGACGCGCGGGCTGATGTTCTGTTCGCGCAGGGCGCGGAGAATGTCGGCGACGAGGAAGGTGGCTTCGATTTCGTCGGAGCTCTTCTCCCAGGTGAGCAGGAAGTCCTTGCCCGCCATATTGATGCGCTTGCCGCGCAGCTGCTCGATCATCGAGCGGATGGTCGATGTGTCCATCATATCCTCCAAAGGAGCAATCTGAGTGTAGGCCGCCTCGCAGGAGGCGTGCCGGTCATTTCACGATACCTGCCTTGCGATACATGCGGTCGCAGGCCGAAAGCGCATTGCGCCGGATCATTTCTTCGTCGGCATTGACGAGCCTGCCGTGGCGCACTACCTGCCTGCCGTTCACGATGAGGTAATCTACCTCGTGATTGTAGCCAGAGAACAGCAGGGCCGCCAGCGGATCCGAGAGGGCGCCCGCATACTCAAGCTTCATGACATCGAAGAGCGCGAGGTCGGCGAGCCTGCCTTCGGCGATGGCGCCCGCCTCGTCAAACCCGAGAATACGCGCACCGCCTTCGGTGGCGAGGTGCAGGGCTTCTTGTGCGGTAAGCCCGGCCGAGCCATAGCGCACGCGCTGTAACAGGAGTGCCTGGCGCGCTTCGCCCAGCATGTCCGACGTGTCGTTGGACGCCGAACCGTCCACCGCAAGGCCCACGGGCACGCCGCGGTCGAGCATTTCGCGCACGCGGCAGATGCCGGAGCCGAGCCTCATGTTCGAGGAAGGGCAATGGGCAACGCCTGTGCCGGTCCGCGCAAGGAAGTCGAGCTCCTCGTCATTGAAGAAGATGCCGTGCGCGTACCAGACGTCAGGCCCGACAAAATCGCAGTCGCGCATCACCTGCAGGGGCCGGCGGCCATACACCTGCACGCAGTAGTCGTCCTCGTCCGAGGTTTCGGCGAGGTGCGTGTGCAGGCGCGCGCCGTATTTCCGCGCGAGGGCGGCGGAGTCCTTCATGAGTTTTTCGCTCACCGAGAAGGGCGAGCAGGGCGCGAGCGCAACCTTGCGCATGGCGTCAGGCGCGGGGTCGTGGAAGCGGCGCAGGGTTTCTTCGCTGTGAATGAGGATGGTCTCCTCGTCCTGCACGGTGGTGTCGGGCGGGAGGCCTCCGTCTTTTTTGGAACGGGACATGGAACCGCGCGTTGGCGCGAACCTGAGGCCTATGTCGGCTGCCGCGCGGAACTGCAGGCTGGGGATGTCGTCCGCAAAGCCGGCAGGGTAGAGGTAGTGGTGGTCGGTCGTGAGCGTACAGCCGGTCTTGGCGAGCTCCGCCATGGCGAGCATGCTCGACCAATAGATTGCTTCGGGGTCGAGGTACTTCCAGATTTCGTACAGGTAGACCAGCCAATCGAAGAGCTTGGCGTCCTGGACGGCCGGCAGGTTGCGGGTAAGGGTCTGGTAGAAGTGGTGGTGGGTGTTCACGAGCCCCGGCACGACGACATGGCGCGAGGCGTCGATCACGGTGGCGCCTTCGGGGGCATCGATGCGGGGTGCGATCTTGGTGATGCGCTTGCCCTCGATGAGGATGTCGACGCTGCGGAGCAGGCTGAAAGGGTGCCGGCCATGCTCTGTGATAGGCTTGGCGGCGGCCGCGGCCTGCATGCTGGTGCCGCCGGCGGCAGTACCAGCCTCGGCCGGCACCGCAACGGCAAAGCAATCCCTAAGGAGGATCACTTGAGAACCTCCGCGTTGAAGTCTTCGATGAGCGTGTCGAGCTCGGCCACCTGGCGGTGCAGACCGCCCCAGTAGTTGCGGTAGTCGTCCCACTGCGCGCGCAGTTCGGCGAGGTCCTTGCCGAGCTGTTCGATCCAGGTGAAGTACTTGAGGTTGTGGGCACGGCGCTTGTCGACGTGCGTCATCTCGAACACGTAGTCGACCGAGAGGCCCTGGAGGCGATCGTAGTCGCGGTCGGCCTGGCGCTGGTCGTAGGGCCCGCGCTCGGCGGTGAGCTCGGCGAGCCTGGACTGATAGAGCGCCATTGAGTCGGTGAACATGGTGAAGACGATGTCGTCTTCGCCAAGCTCGTAGTATTTGGCGAACTTGATTGCGGCGATGAGGTTGCCGACGCCTGAGATGCCCAGCCAGTCGAGCTTTTCGACCACTGCGGGATCGGCGCCGGCTTCGATGAGGAGCTTGCGGCCTTCCGGCTCGTTGAAGAGGCGGATAAAGCGCATGGGCAATTCGTCGTCCACGCCAACTGCCGCATCGGTGTCGCGGAAGTTGTGGATCCAGGGGATGTGCTTGTCGCCGATACCCTCGATGCGGTGGCCGCCGAAGCCGTTCTCGAGGATGGTCGGGCACTGGAGAGCTTCGCCGACGGCCAGTTTGGCGCCGGGGAAGCGTTCTTTGATATAGGAGCCGGAGCCCAGGGTTCCTGCGGAACCGGAGGAGAGCACGACACCGCTCAGGTGGGCATTGGGGCCGCCAATGGCGTTGAAGACTTCTTCCATGGCGGGGCCAGTGATCGCATAGTGCCAGAGGTGGTTGGGGAGCTGGTCGAACTGGTTGAAGATCACCACATCGTGGCGGGTGCGCTCAAGCTCCACGCACTTGTCGAAGATTTCCTTGACGTTGGACTCACAGCCGGGGGTTGCGATGACTTCCTCGGCCATGGTCTTGAGCCACTCGAAGCGCTCGCGGCTCATCTCGGCGGGGAGAATGGCGACGCTCGGGCAGGCGAGGAGGCGGGAAATGTAGGCACCGCCGCGGCAGTAGTTGCCAGTGCTCGGCCAGACTGCCTTCTTGGTGGTGGGGTCGAAGCGGCCGGTGACCAGCTCGGGCGTGAGGCATGCATATGCGGCGCCGACCTTGTGGGCGCCGGTGGGGAACCACTTGCCGGCAAGGCCGACAATGCGCGCCTTCGTGCCAGTGATTGCGCGCGGGATTTCGATGTAATTGACAGGCCCATAGGCGCCGCCGAATTCTTTCGGTTCATTGTGCCAGGTGACGCGGAAGAGGTTGCGGGGATGTACATCCCACAGCCCAATGTTCGCAAGTTCCTTTTTGATGGATTCGGGAATTTTTTTCGGGTCGCGCATCTGTGCGAAGGTGGGGAGCAGGATGCCTTTCTGACGGCAGCGTTCGATATTCTTTTTGCGCTGCGGCTCGTTGACGTTGAGATCGATCATCGGTGACTCCTTGATGCAAAGCGTTCTGGTGTTCCGCTCATACAGGGAGCCGTGCCTAGGCCGGTACGTAAGGCCGGCCAAGGCTGCGGCAGCCGCAGGTTCGGAACTGCGCCCATGGGCGCATAATCTTGTAAAGTATAGCATAGGATTTTGCGATTGGGGAGGGGCGGAGGAGAAATGAACGCAGGCACGCCATGGATGAAGGCGCCTCTATGACTGTGCTCTAGGAGCCCGCTCCCTCCGCCTCGCCGAAGAGCGAGAGGATGGTGGAGGGGGCAACGGGGTGAGAAGGTGAACAGATAGCTCTAGAGCAGGCGGCTTTTCGGAAATTAGAAGATAGGAAACACTGTTGCTGCAACGGCCTGCCTTGCAGATGTTTTCTAGATACTATGCTTGCCCAAAGATGCTTTTTCTCTTCATTGCAATCTTGGTTTCTAGGTCCAATCCTTTCCTTTCTAAATTTATTGCAATGTTATTTCAAATGACTTGGAATGCATTTATAGCCTCCGAAATTGATGTCATGAATAAAATGGCAGTTGCGTGTACTGAGAAAAAATTGGATAATTTGTTATTAGAAAGCTATGAAAGAAAAAAATGCTTCTGGCATGCAAGCCATTGCACATGTTAAAAGAAATCTCGACGGCACTTGGGCCGAGCCTCATGCACTTCAAGATCATTTGAAAAATACAGCGATTCTCGCTGGAAGGTTTGCAGCCAGCTTCAATTCCACAGAATGGGCTAAAAGCTGCGGGCTTCTTCATGATGCAGGAAAAGCAAAAGATGAATGGCAGCTTTACCTCAGGCGAAAATCCGATTTCTGGGAAGATGAGACAAAGATGCAAGCTGGTTCCAATCGTCTCGAGCATTCGGCATCCAGCGCGAAATATGCAGAAGAAATGCTGGGTAAGGGTATAGGAAGGATCCTTTCCTATTGCATTGCCGGCCACCATGCAGGGCTTCCCGATCTCGAAGGCGATAATTCTTCTCTATTATATAGGCTGGAACAGGCAAATATCGATGATATTCAGCCTTGGTATGCAACTTTAGTTAACAAAGAACTGCCTGAAAAAAAGCTTCTCTCCCCTCCCTGGAAACTTGATCAGAAAGAACAGCAGAGCATCCTTTTTTCATTATGGATTCGCATGCTGTTTTCCTGCCTTGTCGATGCCGATTACCTAGATACAGAATCGTATATGAATCCGGAGCTGGCATCGTGCAGAGGAAAATATCCTTCACTGCTCGAGATCAAAGCCCGGTTCGACAAGTACATGACAGAGAAAATACATGAAAGTCAGTCAAAAGGGGATACACCGGTAAATCGGGTAAGAAGATCTGTTCTCTATCAGTGCCGACAGGCTGCCAGCTGGGAGCCGGGATTCTTTTCTCTTACAGTTCCTACTGGAGGCGGGAAAACCCTTTCGAGTATGGCGTTTGCCCTTGAACATGCAATTAGATTTAAAAAAGATCGAATTATTTATGTAATTCCCTACACAAGCATTATTGAACAGAATGCAAACGAATTTAGAAAAGCCCTGGGCGATGATGCTGTCATTGAGCATCACAGCAATATCGCAGAAGATATCGATACTGACCAAATGCGGCTGGCATCGGAAAATTGGGATGCGCCTATCATAGTAACTACAACTGTACAATTTTTCGAATCTCTCTTTGCAGCAAAACCCAGCAAATGCAGAAAGCTGCACAACATCGCCAACAGCATCGTCATTTTTGATGAAGCCCAGCTTTTGCCGCAGGAGTATCTGAAACCCATTCTTGAAACACTTGATGCTCTGGTAGCAAAATTCAGCGTTACCATCGTTTTCTGCACCGCTACACAGCCAATATTTGAAAAGCAAAAGGAATTCCCTTCATTCCCTGGTCTTAAAATTGGATCGATACAGGAAATAATCAAGGACGTACCGCTGATCTTTTCTGAAATGAAGAGAGTGAAGCTTGAACTACCACAAGATTTGGACAAGCCTCTATCCTGGGATCAGCTTGCCGATGCTCTCAAGCAAGAACCACAGGTTCTTTGCATTGTTTCCGATCGCAGAAGCTGCAGAGAGCTTTTTACACTTATGCCTCAAGACACCTATCATCTGTCTGCGCTCATGTGTGCAGAACACCGCAGTAAAGTCATCGATGAGATCAAGCATAAGCTAAAAAGAGGGGAGCCAGTCCGGGTTATCAGTACCCAGCTGATTGAGGCTGGGGTCGATATCGATTTCCCTGTTGTCTATCGCGCACTGGCAGGTCTTGATTCCATTGCGCAATCTGCAGGCAGATGCAACAGAGAAGGTCATCTGAATGAATTAGGCAGACTTGGGAAAGTGATTCTTTTTATCCCTCCTCGGCTTCCTCCAGCGGGGATTCTGCGAAAAGCTGCGGAAACAGCATTGATTCTCTTTAAGAAAAGCCTGCCTGAACCAATCAGCCATGAGTCTTTCAATGCTTTTTTTATGAATCTTTATTGGAAACTAAATAGTTTTGATTCCTACGACATTTGCAAGCTCCTTTATCCAAAGCCGCCTTCATTGGGAATAATGTTCAGAACAGCTTCAGAGAAATTCAAAATCATTGATGACAGCGCCATGAAAACCATATTGATACCATATGAGAATGGATCAGCTCTTATAAAGGAGCTCAAAAATGCCGGGCCAACTTCAAGAATTATGAGGAAACTGCAGCGATATACTGTAAATATCTATTCAAACCAGTTTGAAACAATGAGAGCCAGAGAATCGATTGAAGAGGTATATCCTGGCATTTTTGCGCTCAAAGAATCATGCTATCTCGAATACGATTCAAGAATCGGGTTAATGGTCGATGAGGTACCAAATGATCCAGAAGTATTCATCGGCTAACGAGTTATCGATTTATGTATTTCTTTCAAGGCTATATCAATATAATGAAAGGAGGCTGAAATGAAAGGGTTTTGTCTTGAAGTGTGGGGCGATTATGCTTGCTTTACACGCCCAGAAATGAAAGTCGAACGTGTCAGCTATGATGTGATGACACCATCATCTGCAAGAGCGATATTCGAAGCCATATTATGGAAGCCTGCGATCAAATGGCATGTCACCAAAATTGAAGTGATCAAGCCAATTCGATGGGCTTCTGTGCGCCGAAATGAAGTCGGGACCATATTCGCTTCGCCAACAAGAGCTCAACTCATGGGCTTGGACGGGACTTTAGCAGGTTTCTATATCGAAGACAAAAGGGTACAGAGGGCAGCCTACATCCTCCGCGATGTACGCTATCGTATTCATGCATGGTTTGAATTTATTCCTGTAGAAAGAAGAAATACGAATCATTCGGTCAATCAGGAAATCTGGGCAGACGCGGAGGAGAATTCTATCAATGAGCGAAATGACGAAAACGAAGCCAAATATGCATCCATGTTTGAACGAAGAGCAAAAAAAGGACAGTGTTTTCATAGACCATATCTTGGAACACGAGAATTCCCTTGCAATTTTATCCTGGTCGATAATCCAGAAGAATCGCCTCCTCCTTTGCAATTGAGCCAGGATTTAGGCTGGATGCTCTATGATATGGACTATAGTAATCCAGAAGATCCCATACCTAGGTTTTTCAAGGCAAAGCTCGAAAATGGCGTTCTGATAACCGATGAGCGAATTGTGGAGGTACGATCATGATCCTCCAGGCCTTAAAAGAATATTACGACAGAAAAGCATCCGACCCAGAAAGCGGCATCGCTCCTCCGGGATGGGAATGGAAAGAAATTCCATTCATTCTTGTTCTGGACGAAAAAGGAAACCTCCTACAGATCGATGATACTAGAGAAGGTCAGCCCAAAAGAGGGAAAAAATTCCTGGTTCCGCAGGCAGAAAAAAAGGCATCAGGTATCAAAGCAAATCTGCTTTGGGACTCGCCGGCGTATGTGCTGGGAAAACTGGATGTTGAAGGACTGTCTGATAAAGAGAAAAAAAGGAAACAAGAACGGCTTCCTGAACAGAAAGCCGCATTCATCGAACGCATTCGAAAAGAAATTCCTGATAATCCCAAGCGAAATGCACTGCTATCATTTCTTGAGCATGTCTCGGAGGAAGATCTTTCAAGATATCCCTCTTGGCCTGAAATTTTAAAAACCAATGCGAATCTATCTTTCAAATTTCATAATGAAAATGATCTGTATTGCAGATCTCCAGAAATCATTCAGGCAATAGATGCTAAGCTCGCTTCAAAGCCGCCGGATGGCATATGCCTCGTTACCGGCAAGGAAGACGTAATTTGCACACTCCATAATCCAATAAAAGGGGTGCAGGGAGCGCAGAGTTCCGGAGCAAATATCGTTTCATTCAATCTGGATGCTTTTTGTTCGTATAATAAAGAGCAAGGTAAAAACGCTCCTGTTGGCTACCAGGCGATGTTCGCCTACACCACCGCTTTGAATACTTTGCTTTCACGAGAATCGCGGCAAAGATTGGTGCTCGGAGAGGCTGCAACATATGTATTCTGGTCATCTCAAAAGACTGATTTTGAAGCCGATTTTTCGATATTTTTCTCTGAGCCCGCTAAAGATGATCCGGATGCAGGAACAGAAACCATACGTTCTCTTCTCATGTCTCCGTTGAGTGGCTCCTACCGAAATGATACAGGAAACGAGAAATTCTACATACTTGGCCTCTCTCCCAATGCCAGTCGTCTTGCAATACAGCTGTGGCTGCCTGGGACAGTGTCGTATTTTAAGAAGACCATAGCTCAGCATTTTGAGGATTTCGACATCAAGAAAAGCGACAGGGAACCTCGGTATTATTCCCTCTGGCGAATTGTAACAAACATAGTTCCCCAGGACAAATCGGAAAATATACCTCCACCATTGGTTCACCAATTCATGTATGCGATTCTCACCGGCTCACCCTATCCTGAAACATTGCTCCAGTCAGCCATACGAAGGATCCGGAGCGATGTTTCCGGGCGAGTAACACCTGTACGGGCAGCGTTAATAAAAGCCTACCTGAATCGATATATCAGGTACTATTCCAGAAATAAGGAAAAGGAGTTGACTATGGGACTCGACATGGATCAGCCATCGATTGGCTATCAGCTTGGCCGCTTGTTTGCGACATTGGAAAAAATTCAAGAGGAGGCAAACCCGGGAATCAATGCGACAATTCGTGAACGGTATTATGGGTCTGCATGCAGCAATCCTGTTGCTGTGTTCCCTACATTGATGAGACTAAAGAATCATCATTTGGCAAAACTCGAAAACGAGGGTCGGGCTAAGTTTTTCGAACGACTGATAGGTGAAATTGTTGGGAAATTCAATGATTTCCCTGCTCATTTGAATATCCATGAACAAGGAAGATTCGCTGTTGGTTATTACCACCAGCGTCAAGATTTCTATTCGAAGAAAGATTGAAGCAAGGAGGTTTTGGTATGTCACTGGAAAAGCGTTACGATTTCGTTCTGTTTTTTGATGTAAAGGATGGAAACCCGAATGGCGATCCCGATGCAGGAAATTTACCCCGGATCGATGCAGAAACAGGACATGGCATTGTTACCGATGTGTGTCTCAAGCGAAAAATAAGAAACTATGTAGGTCTTGTAAAAAACGAACAGCCGCCATATGAAATCTATGTAAAAGAAAAGGCTATCCTCAATAAACAGAATGAAAGAGCATATATCGCGCTGGGCGTTGATCTTTCGTCGGATGAAGGCAAGCGCAAGGGCGGTGATAAGGTAGACGCTGCGCGCGAATGGATGTGCCGGAATTTCTTTGATGTAAGAGCCTTTGGCGCAGTAATGGCACTAAAAATTAACTGTGGACAAGTAAGAGGTCCTGTTCAGCTTACCTTTGCTCGTTCTATCGAGCCTGTTGTCGCTTCTGAACATAGCATTACCAGAATGGCAGTAGCCACCGAAGAAGAAGCGAAGAAGCAAGGCGGCGACAATAGGACTATGGGAAGGAAATACACTATCCCGTATGGCCTTTACAGAGTTCATGGATTCATTTCCGCGCCTCTTGCAGATCAGACTGGTTTTTCGGAAGAAGACTTGCAACTGTTTTGGGATGCACTTGAGCACATGTTTGAACATGACCGCTCGGCAGCAAGAGGACTTATGTCAAGCCAGCGGCTGGTTATTTTCGAACACAGCTCCAAGTTGGGGAACAAGCCTGCCCATGAGCTTTTTGCTCGCATCGAAGCGAAAAGAGCTAATGATACTTCGCTCCCCGCCCGTGATTTCAAAGACTATGTAATCATGCTCGATGGAGGTGAGCTAAAAACATTTAAGACTATTGTACCTGTATGATACATATGGCAATCCGCTGCCAGCAGAGATGTATTGCTGGCAGCGGATATTGACATTTTTCATTTTGTTGGGAGCCAATCTTGAATGAAAATGATGACTTGATACCCATCTCTGCGCTTCAGCACATTCTTTTCTGCGAACGACAATTCGCTCTCATTCATATTGAAGGGATATGGTCGGAAAATGTCTTTACTGCAGAAGGGAAAGTGCTGCATGAACGCGTGCATCAGGAACATCATGAAGCTAGAAGGCTCTACCGCCAGGAATTCGGGTTGCATGTCAGATCGCTCAAGTATGGGCTTATCGGGATCTGCGATCTGGTAGAGTTATATCTGGAGCCTTCGGGTAAAATAGCAGAAGCTTTCCCTGTTGAATTCAAACGAGGCAAGAACAAGGAAGAAGAAGAGGACAAAGTGCAGCTGTGCGCCCAGGCAATGTGTCTTGAAGAAATGTTCGATATCATAATTCCTGAAGGTCAGATTTATTATCTTCAGGATCATCGGCGGACAAGAATACCGCTGGAACAAGATCTGAGAAAAAAAGTATTACAGCTTGCAGACAGAGCGCGGGAGTTGATTATACAAGGCCAAACCCCAATAGCGATTTTTGAAAGGAAAAAATGTACAACATGCTCGCTCTTAGAGCAATGCATGCCGGCCAGCACTGGGAGCCAGTCGAAGAGCGTGAGTAGATTCATTCGAGCTCAGCTCAATGCAATTGAATCGGAGTGCGACAAATGAGAAAACTCCTCAACACCTTGTATGTAACCACTCAAGGCTCATATGTGCATCGGGATGGCGAGACGGTTGTCATCGAGCAGGAGCAGAAAAAGATGCTTCAGGTTCCGATTCACATGATTTCGAGCATTGTTTGTTTCGGGAACGTGCTCTGTTCTCCAGCCTTGTTGGGATTTTGTGCTGAGCAAGGTGTAAGCATTTCCTTTCTCACTGAAAATGGGCGCTTTCTCGCTTCTGTCCACGGGCCGGTAAGCGGTAATGTACTTCTGAGAAGAAGCCAGTACAGAATGGCTGATTCCGAATCTTCTTGCCGCAATATAGCAGCCAATATCGTCTCTGCAAAATGTGCCAACAGCAGATTGATTCTGCATCGTGCAATAAGGGATCATGGCGATAAGATTAATGCTCGTTCGGTAAGAATGGCTTCAAGCTCGATAGAAAGGCTTATTGCACAAATCGATTCGGCTTTGGATACGGACGCAATCCGCGGAATCGAGGGAATGGCTGCGGCCGAGTACTTTGCAGTTTTCAATGAACTCATCGTAGATCAGAAAGATACCTTCATATTCAATGACAGGAATCGACGTCCTCCTCTCGATCCCGTCAATGCATTGCTTTCTTTTCTCTATACTCTTCTGGTGCATGACATACGATCTGCGCTGGAAACAGTAGGCCTTGATCCGGCAGTAGGCTTTCTGCACAAGGACCGGCCAGGCCGGCCAAGTCTGGCGCTCGACATCATGGAAGAATTCAGGCCAGTCATTGCAGATAGGCTCGTTCTTTCTCTCATAAATCGCAGACAGGTAAATCCTAAAGGGTTTTCGAAGGCTGCGAATGGCGCGGTTACCATGGATGATGAGACCAGAAAGACTGTTCTGGTTGAATACCAAAAAAGAAAACAGGAAGAGGTTTATCATCCATATATCGAAGAGACTGTCCAAATCGGTCTACTCTTTTTCATTCAGGCAAACTTGATGGCCCGCCACATTCGCGGCGATATCGATGGATATCCACCTTTTTTCTGGAGATAACAACTATGATGGTCCTTGTGAGCTATGATGTAAATGTGACCAATCCTGGCGGAGCCCGCAGACTCAGGCGTGTTGCCAAAACCTTGAGCAATCATGGGCAGAGAGTCCAATTTTCGGTCTTTGAATGCGTGGTAGATCCGGCCCAATGGGTTAGGCTGAGAGCGGATCTCGAAAATATCATCGATAAGGAAAATGACAGCCTGCGGTATTATTATCTGGGATCAAACTGGAAGCATAGGGTTGAGCATGTTGGCGCTAAGCCATCCCTGGATTTTGACGATCCTTTGATTGTGTAGGTATACCAAATGATGCATGAGGTGGTATGCGATTGTGTCGGTTCTCTTTGGCGCGAACCCTAAAGAAACATAAATGCCCAAGGGTTTCGCATTTGCAATAATTCTTATTGCAAACAGATCTTTGACAAGCTAGGGAAGGACCTGAAAGCTAAAAGTTTTCTAAAAGCCAGTCGTTCGCATTATAGCTATTGTATTTTCTTGTATTTTCAATATAAAATTGTTTAATAGTCGCGCCCCATGCGGGCGCGTGGATTGAAACTTGCGCGGGGCAAAGATTGTCATCACGTACACTGGTCGCGCCCCATGCGGGCGCGTGGATTGAAACACCGCCGTCCAAAACGCCATTGCCGCGGTCATTAGGTCGCGCCCCATGCGGGCGCGTGGATTGAAACCGCCGTGATGCCGCTATCCTTGCTAACATCGAGGGTGTCGCGCCCCATGCGGGCGCGTGGATTGAAACGAGTATGGCGCTGGCGCGCAGATGAACATCCCCGTGTCGCGCCCCATGCGGGCGCGTGGATTGAAACGGCGTGACGCCGCGAGGCCGTGAGTCGATAGCCGCGTCGCGCCCCATGCGGGCGCGTGGATTGAAACCTATCACATTAATAGTCATAATCACGTCCCATAAGTCGCGCCCCATGCGGGCGCGTGGATTGAAACTTCGCCTACCAGCTCAATGTCTGGAGCCAAAATAGGTCGCGCCCCATGCGGGCGCGTGGATTGAAACGTATCAACAAAAGATTATCGATGATAACCCTGTCATGTCGCGCCCCATGCGGGCGCGTGGATTGAAACGGCAACAGCATTGGCAAGCGCACTGTCATTGAAAGTCGCGCCCCATGCGGGCGCGTGGATTGAAACCTGCCAGCCGTTGCCAGCCAAGATGGGCTTGCCGTGTCGCGCCCCATGCGGGCGCGTGGATTGAAACGACATAATCTCCAACCTTGGCATCGAGCGACCAGCGGTCGCGCCCCATGCGGGCGCGTGGATTGAAACGCGATACAAGTCCTCATTATACCTGCCGGCAAAAGTCGCGCCCCATGCGGGCGCGTGGATTGAAACACCCCGACATCGATGCAATGCCTTATCCTGTCATGTCGCGCCCCATGCGGGCGCGTGGATTGAAACCTGTCCCTATGTAGTCTGAGGATTGCCCGTAACCTTGGTCGCGCCCCATGCGGGCGCGTGGATTGAAACATGAGCTTGGTTGCCTGATTAAATGAGCTCTCATGTCGCGCCCCATGCGGGCGCGTGGATTGAAACTTGTGGCGTTAGTGTAAACGTTGCAATTGTTGGGTCGCGCCCCATGCGGGCGCGTGGATTGAAACTTGTTCTGCATTTTGAGCATCATACATTATCGCCCTGTCGCGCCCCATGCGGGCGCGTGGATTGAAACCACCAACACCAAGCAATCCACCCTCTACCCATGCGCGTCGCGCCCCATGCGGGCGCGTGGATTGAAACATTTTAGCAATATCATCCATGGTAGGCGTCGGATTGGTCGCGCCCCATGCGGGCGCGTGGATTGAAACGAGGTCGCGGCATACAAGACTACTCTGGTCGAGGCCGTCGCGCCCCATGCGGGCGCGTGGATTGAAACACTTTTGGCTCTTTCATCTCAACCTCCTAATCTTGTCGCGCCCCATGCGGGCGCGTGGATTGAAACTGGATATTAACTCAAGCCGTGTCCGGCCGCTCACAGTCGCGCCCCATGCGGGCGCGTGGATTGAAACAAGCCATCCCAGGCGCTTGCCCAGGCTGCTTTAATGTCGCGCCCCATGCGGGCGCGTGGATTGAAACAATTTGCCTGTAGTTGCGCATAGATAGCCCTAGGGTCGCGCCCCATGCGGGCGCGTGGATTGAAACACAATATCAGCCAGGCACGCCAGCGCGCTTTTGATGTCGCGCCCCATGCGGGCGCGTGGATTGAAACGAGCGAGACCGATTTGACATCGTAGCTTGTGCCGGGTCGCGCCCCATGCGGGCGCGTGGATTGAAACTCCATCATCGCCTGCGCGATTGCGCGATACTCGGGTCGCGCCCCATGCGGGCGCGTGGATTGAAACGGTATTACTCGGCCAGCTTGAGCAGGGCAAAGATGGTCGCGCCCCATGCGGGCGCGTGGATTGAAACATAATACAAGTGCAGCCCCGCCCTGCCGATACAGTCGCGCCCCATGCGGGCGCGTGGATTGAAACCGTCCAGCATATATCGCATAAGGAGGTGGCAAATGGTCGCGCCCCATGCGGGCGCGTGGATTGAAACGTTATAAAGCTCATTATTGCCATCAAGCGGTTGCGCGTCGCGCCCCATGCGGGCGCGTGGATTGAAACTACCTCCCTGCCCCGGCGCCCTTCTGTCGCCCGCGTCGCGCCCCATGCGGGCGCGTGGATTGAAACGCATGTGCCAATTACAAATTTAAAATCATTATGTGTCGCGCCCCATGCGGGCGCGTGGATTGAAACATGAACGAGATAACATTGCCAATCAAACTGGTACTGTCGCGCCCCATGCGGGCGCGTGGATTGAAACTGGCAATACGGAGGAGGCTTTGTTGATGTTGGCATGTCGCGCCCCATGCGGGCGCGTGGATTGAAACCTGCGCCAGTAAACTATAATCCGCTGACATATGGGTCGCGCCCCATGCGGGCGCGTGGATTGAAACTGCTAGAAGTGGGTCCCAGCGTGATGGATTGCTTTGTCGCGCCCCATGCGGGCGCGTGGATTGAAACACATTCAGCCAGCGAGCCGCCCAATGTTCGGTCTTGTCGCGCCCCATGCGGGCGCGTGGATTGAAACTTTGCGTTGTCCATCGCTGGCCGCCAGTCATCCTCGGTCGCGCCCCATGCGGGCGCGTGGATTGAAACCCGAAGATATTTCGCTACCAGGTTTGACCTTCGGAAGTCGCGCCCCATGCGGGCGCGTGGATTGAAACCAGGCGTCCGCTGTACTCGGCGTATAGACGCCGGTCGCGCCCCATGCGGGCGCGTGGATTGAAACACGAGGAGGCAAGGAAAATGGACGAGAAGATTTTGTCGCGCCCCATGCGGGCGCGTGGATTGAAACTCTTCTGCGTCCGCTACCTGGGTGGGGTTGTCTCTGTCGCGCCCCATGCGGGCGCGTGGATTGAAACATTCCCAATGATTACGATGTCACCAAAAGACCATAGTCGCGCCCCATGCGGGCGCGTGGATTGAAACCGTACTGTTGCGCCTCAGCCTTGGTTGTGATAGTGGTCGCGCCCCATGCGGGCGCGTGGATTGAAACCCGAGCTATACGCTCATCATCGACCGCAAAGCGGGTCGCGCCCCATGCGGGCGCGTGGATTGAAACCCCCGCGCATCTCATCAATGAGCCTGGTCGCGCGGCGTCGCGCCCCATGCGGGCGCGTGGATTGAAACTGATTTTCTGGCTTGTAAATCAGCCGCCGGTCGTAGAGTCGCGCCCCATGCGGGCGCGTGGATTGAAACCTCGCACCTGTTTCGGCGCACACCTCCACAACTCGTCGCGCCCCATGCGGGCGCGTGGATTGAAACAGCTGATTATATCGGTACAGGAGCGACAAGTTTTGTCGCGCCCCATGCGGGCGCGTGGATTGAAACCTGTGAAGCGCTATCGCGACTGCCCCCGTTGTTGTCGCGCCCCATGCGGGCGCGTGGATTGAAACTTTACTCATGCGATTACCCCTTTAGCCCGCAACTTGTCGCGCCCCATGCGGGCGCGTGGATTGAAACGTCTGCAAGCTTTGGAACATGATCGCCGAATCGCGTCGCGCCCCATGCGGGCGCGTGGATTGAAACCACGTCACGGTGTCTGTTGTTGAAGTGTCCGTGTGTCGCGCCCCATGCGGGCGCGTGGATTGAAACTCCATTGTAAGCCAGACATCCGCCCGTTGCTCCGCCGTCGCGCCCCATGCGGGCGCGTGGATTGAAACTTTATCTGGCAAATATCCATGCAGTTTTATTATCAGTCGCGCCCCATGCGGGCGCGTGGATTGAAACATTTAATCCAAATGTAAAGCCATCAGAATCAAATGGTCGCGCCCCATGCGGGCGCGTGGATTGAAACGTCTGCAAGCTTTGGAACATGATCGCCGAATCGCGTCGCGCCCCATGCGGGCGCGTGGATTGAAACAGGTTCCAATGTCACGGTCTGTCCTTCCATGCTCAGTCGCGCCCCATGCGGGCGCGTGGATTGAAACCATGGCGCAGTAGGGGCTGCCCATTCTTCCTCGGGTCGCGCCCCATGCGGGCGCGTGGATTGAAACGAACGGCCGGCTGCAACGCCTCGAGCTCGAAACGCGTCGCGCCCCATGCGGGCGCGTGGATTGAAACACAGATTCTTTCCGGTTTTCCATCACCTCTCGCGGGTCGCGCCCCATGCGGGCGCGTGGATTGAAACGATCGATTTGAAGATGAAGGCTTTGTCTATGATTGTCGCGCCCCATGCGGGCGCGTGGATTGAAACTCTTCTGCGTCCGCTACCTGGGTGGGGTTGTCTCTGTCGCGCCCCATGCGGGCGCGTGGATTGAAACGTAGCCTTGCAAAAGCTCATCCACGGCAGACTGTCGCGCCCCATGCGGGCGCGTGGATTGAAACAACGGCAAACCGATTCTCGCCGCGAACGGCTGGCAGGTCGCGCCCCATGCGGGCGCGTGGATTGAAACACGTTTGTGCCGGCTAATCTCTGGCCGCTGACCGTGTCGCGCCCCATGCGGGCGCGTGGATTGAAACAAGCTCGCCTTTTTTCAAGGATCTCAGGTCCCTGTATCGCGCCCCATGCGGGCGCGTGGATTGAAACTGCTGATCCCATAGGCGTAATCGCTCTTGAGTATTGTCGCGCCCCATGCGGGCGCGTGGATTGAAACGAGGGTCTAAAGTGAGCCCACTTGTCTAGACCACCTTGGGACCAAATTAAAGTGGATTTAAAACCCCTTCATGCTATCTTTTCTAGTTCTCCAACGGAGAATTTGCTTGCATAGGTGCTGTCCGGTGTCGCAGAGCCCAGCGACTGATGAAACCATTCAGTATTGTAAAAATGGACATAGCGTGAAATCCCTTCCCGAAGCTCAATGACGTTGCTATAGCCTTTCAGATAAATGTCTTCGTATTTGAGCGACCTCCAGAATCGTTCGATATAGATGTTGTCCAAGGCTCGATTCTTGGCATCCATGCTGATCCGAATACCATACCGTTCCAAGACTTCAAGAAAACCTTCAGCAGTAAATTGACTGCCTTGATCGGTATTGAAGATCCCGGGAATGCCAAAACGGGTTATTGCTTCCTCTAGGGCGGCAATGCAGAACTGTGCATCCATCGTGTTCGAGATGCTCCACGAGAGAATCTTGCGCGAATACAGGTCGATTATCATAACCAGATATACAGAGCTGTGCTCAAGCTTGATATACGTGATATCAGCAGCCCAGACTTGATTCGGAAGCCATATCGCTTTGTCTTTCAGCAGGTATGGATATTTTCTGGCTCCTTTTTTCGGCCTGGAAAGCTGTTTCCCAGGATATATCGCTCGCAATCCAATACGATGCATAATCTTTCGCACTCGCTTTCTGGTTGCTCTCTGCTTTTGAAGCGCACGAGCTATCTTGCGATACCCGTAGAAGGGATGCTCATGCAGGACAGCAAGGATCGCCAACAGTAATTGGTACTCGCGGTCTTCACGCGCTGGGTCGACTTCAGGCTTGTAATACACACTGCCTCGAGATATCCCCAAAAGCTCGCATTGGCGGCAGATTGAACGCTGTGGATGATCAGGCTCTACCATTTGGGTTCAGTCCCGTACAGTTGTTTGTGTTTTTTTGAGGAATTCATTTTCTACCTGTAACTGACCTATCTGGCGATACAGCTCTTCTTCTTTTCGAGCTACTGCTTCTGCTTCTTTGTCCTTTCCCTCTTTTTCAAAGAGCAGTGCAGCATGCTCTAACACTTGTTTTTTCCAAAGAGCTACTAAATTGGGATGCACTTGGTAGAGCATCGCAAGATCCTGAATCGTTTTTTCGCCCTTGATCGCTTCCAAGGCTACTTTCGCCTTGAATTCTTTGTCGTACCGTTTGCGCATAGTGAATCCTATGCCTCCTTGCTAAATTTTTGCAAGAAGGGTTTCTGATCCACTTTATTTTCCTGAAAATGTGGCTCAGTTTTTCGGGCTCATTATAGGTATTCAAATTGGAGACTCACAGCCTGCTCCCCTTCTCACCCTTATGGTTGGCCCGAGTGATATCAGTAAAACAATTGGCAGCGTGAAGCGGGAGATTTCTGAGAAGCAACAGCTTCGCTATTCATTTTGGGAGCAGCTTCTGAAGAAATCAAAGGAGAAGCATCAATTGTTCTCTGCGATTTCTCCAGGCAATTACACATGGATTGGAGCTGGGGCGGGGAAAAGCGGCATCAGTTACACTTTCTGGCTTACGAATAGCGAAGTAAAAATCATTCTCTATATCGATCGGGGCAGGGGGAGCGATGAGGAGAATCTTGCCATTTTCCATCAGCTCGAGGAGCATAAAACTGAAATCGAAAACACTTTTGGTGCCAAGCTAGAGTGGCTGGAGAAGCCTGAAAATCGAGCATGCCAG
>Ga0078972_1006032_pt1 | contig 29561 bp, 31 predicted proteins | sample YelNatPaOPGAMG01_FD_67568 | JGI IMG/M metagenome (GOLD analysis project Ga0078972, IMG submission 67568) | Hot spring thermophilic microbial communities from Obsidian Pool, Yellowstone National Park, USA - OP-RAMG-01 (SPADES assembly) (version 2) | ecosystem: Environmental > Aquatic > Thermal... | reverse complement strand
GGAAAATATTTAGTGATATTAATAGGTTAGCGTGACAATATGTTTTTGTGGTAGTCTTGTATAACAGGAGGTCTTACCTTTAATAATTGGCACTGATCTGCAACCATTAGTTTATGTGCTTTATATTTCCTATTCTTTTACGGAGTTTGAGTTCAAATGAAACAAAAAAACAGTTGATTTTAAGTTATTTTGTTATATATATAACCCCATCAAGGAGGTAGTTCTATGAAGAAACTTTTTGCACTGATTGTTGTGTTAGCACTTTTGATTGGTTGTGCCTCACAGAAGGCAGCAGCCCCAACAACACCGGAGACACCAAAAGTAGAGTCACCAGCAGCCCCTGCAACACCAGCAGCACCAGCGACTCCAGCACCAGCTACACCAACGGCACCAGCACCGACAAATCCCACACCAGCAACCCCAGCACCAGCAGGCAAGTAATCACTCTTTCTTAGAAGATCTGGCGCCTGATTTGAAAGATTCAGGCGCCGTTTTTGCTTTAAATAAGCCCTATTAGTATAGACTACTTTTGATTATTCAATTCGTAGAACAGGTAATTGATAATGGGAACTATCATAGGAGGACAGTCATTCCTTTTAATCTCCTGATCACAGGATCGAATGTAGAGATCAGATCCTCTCTTGTTGCCTGTCTTCGTTCTATATGAAACTTAAAGAGCTGAATACCGCTATATCTTGGAATAATGTGAATGTGTATATGAAAGACCTCCTGCCCGGCTGCCCTCTCATTTGTTTGATGAATATTCAACCCATCTGGTTTCAGTATCTCTTTTATCACCTTTGACACCTTTACAACCGTCTTAAAAAGGTCTGCAGCAGACTCCTCATCTATCTCATAAATATTTGTAAAGTGCCTTCGAGGTATTACCAGTGTATGCCCTCTCATAAGAGGATAAAGGTCCGCAAATGCCATAGTATGTTCATCCTCGTAGATGATCACAGCATCTCTCTTTTTAACGGCTATCTGGCAGAATATACACTCATTGTTCTCCATATCTCTCCTCCAGGCGCTCAAATATATACAATTAAAAACCTCATCAGTCCAGCGGGAAGTGTTCTGATTAGATAATCGGTCTAATCCCGCTTTCCCTATATAAAGAATTATGGTTCTTCTCCATCTCAACCTCAACTTACAAGTCTAAATGAGTGATTCTTTATGATTTTTTGAATATGAATCTATGATTTTTGCTATCTGAATAGAGAACTATCAAGATTTTTGTGTCTTGTTCTGATTGCTTCTTTTGTCGGTATTCTTTTATATATTTTGGGCAGCGGAGAGTGTTGTCAAAATTTTACTTGCACAACAGAGATTAGCTATGCATAATCGAGTATTGGAAGAACTTCGAAGAAGGTCTGTGAGGTGTAATATGAAATGGTCTATCAAGTTGCTTTATGGGTTTATGGTCTTATTGTCCACAACATATCTTATTCTCTCTAATGGTTGTTCTGATAGAGACTTCAATCCCGCTATATGGGGTGTAACAATCTCAAAGGCCGAGATTACAAGGTGTAATGAGAGACTACCAGACCTTGAGGAATACAGCGGCCTTAGATGTATAAAATGGAGATACAATGAGAATGGCAATCTGGTTATCTACCTCACCTCATTTATGGCGGGTTGTTTTGACATTGCCTCATACAACGCCTACATAAAAGATGATGAACTCATACTCGAATTGATAAGCGAAAATGGACCCTTTGTCTCTGATGACGAGATCTGGTGCATATCAGCACTGTGTATATGTGATGGAAAGGATATGCATTTTGAATTATCTGGTTTTGATGAAAGTCGTACATACAAACTTATTATAATATACCGGGAGTGTAACAGCAGTGTTTTTGATACAGGCATAGAAATAAAATATGACCTTAATGGTGAAACAAGATGTGAAAAGGCGTACAGTCCATTATGATTGAATGAGTATCAGCCGGAAGATATCGGTAGGATTTGCAGCCCACCCGACAAACGACTCGTATGCTTCCAAAGAGGTGGATGTGATGCCTATTACAACTACTATATATGCACAAGTGAATGCAGGACAGATGAAAATTGTATAATCCCCGATGCCTTAAAGTGCTCTGGTGGAATATGCGATATAAGAAACAGGTGATATGAAGTAGAATAGATCTGATAAAAGAATAGAAATATTTCTCTCAACCGAGAATCTTGATAATATATTCGTAGAGTCTATTGAAGAACTGCACCGCATCGATATCTTTGTACTTAGCTGTCCAGATGTACTTGGCGAGCCCTGCCTGTGCAAGCCCATAATATCCTACTACTATCTGCCCAATTGCGATATACCCGGTCGCAACCTGTCCAATTCCAAACAAAAGCGTAATAGCGACCTGAGCGATTGCAGTAATTCCAATAATAAACTGTCCAAATCCAAATAATATCCCGACCCCAAACTGTGCAAATGTAATCAACCCAATACCGAATTGCCCGATTGCTATTATCCCCTTCGCAACACGGAGATGCCCCTCTCTATCCTTCCCTGTGGCTATATGAATCAGAGGATAACCGAACAACTCGATAGATGATCTATAATCTATCCCAGTACCATTGTAGAGGTAATTTGCCGGTTTGGGTGCACCACAGTGAGGACAGGTCAATGCCTCAGTCGAGACCTCTTGCTTACAAACCCTGCATAAGACCAGTTCCATATTGCCTCCACTATTCTATAACTCCTAAAAATCTCCCCATCCAGTACGGGAGTAGCCACGGTGTTAATATCTGCTCAGAATGACCGTCCCCCTCTTCGTCCAGAACAAATGGATTCTCTGCCCATCTGATAACCCGTTTCTGATTGTATGGAAAGACCTCGAGGGATTGAGGTCTACCGAATCTATCCTTGTTTGGGTCCAGAGTATAGTCCACCCTGTGGCTGTTATATACACTCCACTCGATGCCGTGGGTATAAAACTCCTTCAAGGTCCTAATCGAATCATTCAAGTGATAATCCATGTCGGGTCTGAAGAAGGCGTAAATCATATTGAACTCCGGGTCCCGCTCTCTTATCTGAGTCTGATAGATATTCTCGAGTCCCTCTATCCAGAACTTCCTGAACTTCTCGTCTGTCTCGAGCCTCAAAAGTGAAAACAGAGCCAGAAAACTCATCTCCTCTGAGTCGTGATTTATATGCACCGCCGTATTTATGTCCTCTATCCTCCTCACATAATCGAAGTACCTCTCATCCCTTGCGAGCTTATAAAAATGCTCCTCAAAGAATTTATCCCCTGTAATATGGTAGGCAAACCGGAGCCCTCCAAGTATCATAGCAGAATTCAATCCCGCATCTCCGAAGACTCCAACACTGTGTATCCACTCCGGTTCCATATGTCCATCTGTTGTAACCTCTCCATCGAGATCCACTATCTTATACCCATTGAGTACGATATATCTCTGCAGTTCGCCAAATACCTCCGCGATCCTCTTCTTTTCATTCTCATCTGCACAATAATCATAGTACACAGACAATCCAAAGATATGGCCCACATACTCATCGGTAGATGTATTCCCCTTGAAGCACCATCTCCCATCAGATGTCAGGTGCCACTCACCGCCGGATCTCTTCATATCCTCGCACAACTCCGGCTCTACCACACTCCTTGCAAAGAAGCCCTTCTTCTCTGTCACTGTCTCGAGCAAGAGGAGTGAATTCATAGTCTCCCGAGCATCCTCGAGTATAGATTTATCTTTTGTAACTGCGTATTTGAAGCACATTGCCGCAAGGTACATCCCCGACCACTGCCCGTCATTATCATCCGTGAATGTATAGGCTGACAACAGATCTCCTGCAACTCTCAGTCGAGCAGGTGAATAGAATCCCATACGATTGTGTCTCTTCTTCATCCCCTCGTAAAGGATCTTCTCCTTCTCAGAGAGAGTCATCGATACAGGTCTAATAATCCCGATACCCTTTGCAGTGGCAACCACAATATTCTTATCCCCGTCGATGATAATGTCCTTTATATCCCAATCAGGTATGTAATACCTGCTGTGAAAATACTCCCATCCACCATCTCCTTTATACAGCATCAATCCCTTATCAGAGAGGGCAAATATCCCATAATCCGAGGACTTCACCGAGGTTGTCCTGAGATATGGCATACCCTTCTCTTTGGATACAGAATCCAGTTTGCTCCCATCATAGATATAGAAACCATTGTTTGAGGCTATCAAGACAGGCCCCTGAGAGCACTCGATATCAGTGAGTTCTCCTTCCACAATCTTAGAGGGATTCTCGAGAGATTCATCTGTCTTGTAGACAGCACCTTCAGAGAGAAAGTAGTAATTGCTCCCCGATCTGCACATTCTACTCACCTCAAAACCGAAGCCGAAACTCCCGATCTCGAAGGAATCGTCTGAATAGACCTCATAATTATTCCCGCCAAATCCAATAAAGAACCTGTCTGTATCTACAAACACATACTTGATATCCTCAGAAAACTCCTTTGTGGTGTAGATTCTCTCCGTATCTCCCAGTAGAATTCTTCTCTTTTCAACCAGCAGTATTTTATCGGCAAAATTGTAAATCCTCTGAATTGCCATCCCTTCATAAACGGATAGTTTCTTTGCACTATTCAGGGAGTATATCTCTCCATCCCTCACATAGAGGACATCCCCATGATAGTTTACAAGAGATATAACAGGTGAAGGCATATCCACAAGTTCTGATTCATACTGCACAAACGGTATATCTTTATATTTTTGGTTATAGACCACCCCACTATCAGTGCCGTTATATGCAGATACATCAGTGCCACCATCTACATAAATAGTGTCCTCGATTGTACCTAAATCAAGAAGCTCAACACTCCTCTTTTCCTCGCAGGCAAGTACAAGAAAAGCCAGCAATAGCAATAATGAATAAGAGGCTGTCTTCACAAAAGATCCTCGAGGATCAAGAAAATATCACAGACAGGCTATCCCCTTATCTCTTCTCTGCCCACAATCTACAGAGGTTTATCCCGACCTCAACTGCCTTTTCGAATGCCTCGATGGGTATCCACTCCTTCTTAGAGTGAAACAATAGGCCCCCTGCGAATATATTAGGCGTGGGAATACCCATAAAGGAGAGTCTCGCCCCATCTGTCCCACCCCTTATAGCCTTCTGAATCGGTTTTATCCCCGCGAGCTCTATTGCCTTTATTGCAAAATCCGTAACCTCGGGCTGTTTATCCAGTACCTCTTTGAAGTTTCTGTATTGCTCCTTCGCCTCGATTTCTATCTTGAGCCCCACATACTTCTTCTCGAAGAATACCTTGAGGGCATTCAGCGTCTCTACCCTATGCTCATTGTTCTTGTGCACGAAATCCCTGATTATAAACTGAAGGGTCGCCTCGCTCTCATCGCCGGAGATCTTCAAGAGATGATAGAATCCCTCTCTATTCTCCGTATGTTCAGGGGTCTCGTATTCTGGGAGCATAGCATAAAACCTCGCCGCGATCCCTGCAGCATTTAGCATCTTGTTCTTTGCATAGCCAGGGTGGACATTGAGCCCGGTGAATTTAATCTTGACACCCATAGCATCAAAGCACTCGTTCTCTATCTCCCCGATCATCCCGCCATCAAATGTATACCCTATCTTTCCGAGCTTGTTTGTATCGATCTTTGCAGTACCTGCCCCTATCTCCTCGTCGGGGGTAAAACAGACCTTTATCTCAGGGTGTTTAAGCTCGGGGTGCTTCACAAATGTTGCAATCAGAGTCATTATCTCTGCAATCCCGGCCTTGTCATCAGCCCCAAGGAGTGTGGTTCCTGAGGCAGTAATTATGTCCTTACCCACAAACTGCAGGAGCTCGGGGGAATCGGCAGGTGTAAGTACCAGATCAGGGTCATCGGGGAATCTTATCTCACCACCATTATAAGATTTGTGAATTATGGGCTTTACATTCTCTCCGGATACTGCGGGAGAGGTATCGAGATGGGCAATGAGGCTTATCGCAGGGGATTTCACACCCTCTGAGGCTGGAAGCACAGCATAGAGATAACAGAACTCATCTACCTCGGCTGCTACTCCCATACTCTTCAATTCGTCTCGCAAGAGATTGGCGAGGGCAAACTGGTTGTCAGAGGAGGGGTTCGTACTGGACTCCTCATTACTTGTCGTATAAATCCTTGCATATCTCATAAATCTCTCGAGAGCGTCCTTCCTTACAAACTCGATAATATCTGGTGAAAGTGCCATAATCAAACTCCTTTGAAAATAGGTTTGCGATAAGAAACTATATTAAACCTCCCCCATATTCAAGAAAATTCAACAATACATTATCTTAACTTGCAAATACTTATTGGTGATTTTGACAGGCTCACCACAATAAATTGAATTGGGTAAATGGAAACAATAATAAATGAGTAAGTAGGAAGTGAGAAATTCCTTTTCATAGAAGGGCGTCTTGAAAAAACTCACCGACCACCGACCACTGATAACCGACACGGATTAGTTCCCCTCTCATAAAAACAAATGGATAAGTGGGAAGTAGGAAATGGATAAGTAATAATTCTCCTCTGATAAATAATTGATCAGAAAACCGACACGGTTCACCGTACACCGTTCACGGAATATAAATGGGTAAGTGAGAAGTGGGAAATGGGTAAGTATTTTTAGGGGAGACCATCAATCTGCCTCTACAGTCTTACAATCAAAAATCAAAAAAATCAACATTCTATAAATAATGATAATTGCCACCTTTAACTGAATACTTACTGTTCTGCTTATTAATCGTTTGACAACTCATAATAGGATATGGTATTTTGTTTTCATTCAGGAGGAAAGCAGGTGAAGTTGTGTATAAGATACCAGGCAGATACTCTACCGATACTATATCGCCATAGATTTATCGCTCTTGTAGAATAATTCGGAATTTTAGAGTTAATATGAAAGAGAATAAGCCTGTTCAGAGAATTATGTGGGACTACGAGGAGGAGGTGAAGATACCCGATAAATTCAAGATGTATCTATGGGAATATAAGGATAAGGCACCACTCGAAATTTTGATTATCAGAATACTTAAATACGGTGATTTCGAAGAGATTAGAGAGATTTATAATCTCTATCCAGAACAGGTATATAAAATTTCAAACAAATATCCCGATATGAAGAGAGGAGTAAGATTCTGGATAAGAAGATGGAAAAACTCTTCAAATTAGCCCTTAAAATTCAGGGCATCTACAAAGATTTTTATCTTGCTGGTGGGACTGCAATAATGTTCAAACACAATCACAGAGAGAGTATAGACCTCGACTTTTTCAAAGATAGACCCTTTTCCTTTTCGAGGCTTTCACTGGGTATAAGGAAGTTCTTTATGGTTCAAAGAGAGGAGAGAGGGGAAGACAACATCGATTTTTACATCGACGATATAAGAGTCTCCTTCGTACTATTCCCATACAAAAATATAAAGCCTCTTGATAATTTCAGAGGGCTCAAAAAGGCTGATGATTATGACCTGTTTCTGAATAAAGTATATGCATCTGGAAGAAGGATCGACCCAAAAGACCCCATAGATGCAGCATTTCTCTACAGAACATACAAATGGGACAAAGAAGAGATCAGAGAGGACTTCGAGCGTAAATTCCCCCTTCAATCTTATAAAATATTCCTCGGAGCACTCCTCAGCTTCGAAGACTACCCACCCCTCCCCGTATGGGTAAAAAAGACACTGATGGGGTTGATATGAAGGTAAATAAACTATTATCTTGCAAGGGGTATGCAGTTTTGATATAAAGTTATATATGAATGTCTACGCTATATGAGTTTAATCTGAACCATCTGGGATAGATAGAATGTACTGGCTGCTGTTCAAATCCCTTATTTACACTCTGTCAGCTGAATGATATAATAAACCGCCTAATGAAAGGTAATTTCGTAAATTTTCGCAAATCAAGTTTTACATTCTGGAGGTGTATTTTTAGCATTGGTCTGGGTATTCTGATATTAGTACAACTGCCCTGCTGTTATCATAAGGACAAAGTTGCGAATAATAAAAATGTAAACACTGATTTTTAAATGGTACTTCCTCAAATCTCTGCTGCAGTGAAGACCTGTATAACTTTACAGATGTATATGAGGGTATGAATCTGAGATTGAACAGTCTTATAAGGCTAAGACCTGCTATAGACAGCAGAAACCCAAAACCTGAGATAACACTCCTCTGTAATAGAAATGAACTCTGGATAGAGGAGCTGGCGGGTTACTATATTAATGTGAATGAGGTATCAAAGATAGTTGTCAACCCCTGTATGGAGATAACTATAGAGGACAAAAGGGAGAAATATTTTATCAGGATTGATGGGAGTGTAGATTTTTTGCTCAGACCTGTAATGTACAGCGTAGATATCAAAAGCTGGAGTCGCAGGATAAATGAGAGGAAGGATATCTGTGAAGTGGTGAGTATAAAAGGGGAGGCAAAGATGGTGGAGTTGAAGGAGGAGGACATCTTGAAAGAGGGACTAAAGGACGGAGGGGTTATAAACTGCCCGTATCACAAAGACGAAGATGATATCATCCAGTATGTAGATCAAAAGGGGAATACAGTAAAACTCAAGAAGAAAAAGTGGTACAATATATGGAGGTTTAGTGACTGAATAATTCCACTATGGAGTCTTTTCTTTCAGGAACTATTCTAATCACACTTGTATATGTAGCCTTTTTAATTGCGGCGTTCTATCTATATTTCAAAAAGGGAGACAAGGGTTATCTGTTGTTAGGGATATCCTTCTTAATTATACTTTTTATGTTTATTCCTCTATTCTATCTCCGTGAAAGCAGGGCTCTTGAGGTAATTATAGCCTTAGTTGCATTTGTCACCTATGTAATCTTTGAAATCGCAACAGTACTTTATGGTATCGATTTAAGAGGGAAAAGATCTTTAGAAAAGAGAGATGATATATTCTCATCCCTTACAAAAAAAGAAAAGATACTGATATTTGCCACCTTATTTGCAACTTTACTCAGTTTTTCAGTTATATTTTCTTTTGTGTTAAGAGAGCCTGTACCATTGATATTCTTTCTGGGCTCTGTGGTCGCTCTGGGAGTATACCTGATAATACGCCACTATAATAAAAAAGAAAACAGGGACTGAGACAAAGATCACCTGTTCGAGAATCTCTCTCTCATTTCGATTATTCTCCTTACCATTCTCTCCCCCTCCTTCCACCAACCCTTTGCCCTGCCGTCTCTCTCAAGTTTGTTCAAGAGTTCGAGGGTATTTTTGTCCAATCGGGAGGGATTGGAGGTATACATCTCCGTCCCTGCGAGAGGAAGAAAATAGTGAACATGCAATCGAGATGGGAATCTCTTGTTGAGCTCTCTGAACCTGTTGAGGGTGTATATCCGCTCCTCCTCGGTCTCGTCAGGGAATCCAAATATGATATCTACAATGGAATAAAACCCGTATCTCGCCGCCGACTCCATAGTCAGTTCCACATCAGAGGCGGTATGCCCCCTCCTTATCTTTTTAAGGCGAGAGTCCACAAGGCTCTGCGCCCCTATGACAATCTTTCTGTTCTTTGTGTACCTCGAGAGTGCCTTAAAAAACTCGTCTACATCTCTATTGGGTCTTATCTCAGAGGGGAACTGCCCATATTCTATAAGCCCTATCCCTTTTGAGCGGAGATATTCAAAGAGTGCCACAAGATTATCCGGTGAGCGATTCTCTGTGACAAACCTCAAATCAAAGGCATCAGGAGTGACGAATGAAAAGCGGGAGAATCCCAACGATAAAAAGTCTTTTATATACTCATCAATGGCATCCCGGGATTTGTAGATCTGTCTTTTCATTCTCACACAACTCTGGCAATAGATACATCTGTATCTGCAACCCCTCTGTATCTCAAGGGGCGGGAAGTAGTTGTTGGAGAGTCGGGCAAAGCTTCTGTCTCTCCACAGATTCGAGGTGGTACAGTAGATCTTCTCTCCTTTCCTGACCTTCTCCCCGGAAAGGAGCCTGCTCAAAAAGGTGGAGAACCCCTCCTCTGAGTAACCTGAAAATACAAAGTCGAATCCCGCAAGTAAGAGTGAATCGGGATCCCCGTCGGCGTGTGGTCCACCCGCTATGAAGTAGATATCTCTATAACCCTCTGTAAGGCTCTTGAGTCTCAAAAGGGTTTTGTATCTCTCATAAAAATTTACTGTGGTTATGGAGAAAGAGATGATATTCAAAGAGCCCCTGTCGATGGCAGTTACAATCCCATCCTCGTCTGATGCAAACCTCACATCTACCTTATCGTAGATGCCGCTGTATGCCAGACCGGCGCAGAGGGCAGAGATGGAGTTCTTGACCTCATTTGTGAAATAGAATATCAGTCTTATCTTCATAGATTGCAGAATACGGAGTGTGTCTCGGTGAGCCTCTTCTCGAAAAGGGGTTTGTCGAGGCATTTACTATAGTTTTCACACCTCGAAAAGAGACAGCTGTTCCCCTCAATATCACCCGAAGACATTTCACCCTCATCCCCTGTGAGGCTGACTTCATCTATATTGAGGGATGCGGCCCTCAAGAGCTCTTTTGTATAGGGATGATAGGGGCTTTCGAATATCTCCTGTACTCTACCCTTCTCTACAATCCGCCCGGAATATAAGATGTAGACATAGTCGCAGAGATAACGCACCACTGAGAGGTCGTGGGAGATGAGGAGGTAGTGTATCCCCATCTTCTGCTTCAGGTCGAAGAGGAGATTGAGTATCTGAGTGGAGACGGAGATGTCAAGGGCACTCACCGGCTCATCACATATTATAAACGAGGGGTTGAGTATGAGGGCACGGGCAATGGATATCCTCTGTCTCTGTCCGCCGGATATCTGGTGGATATACCTCTTTGTTATATCCTCTGGTAGAGAGACGAGATGGAGTATCTCCTTGATTCTGTGCTCGTTTTGACGCAAAACGCCATTGATGAGAAGGGGCTCCCTCAGAATCTCCTCAACAGTCATTCGAGGGTTGAACTGGGAGGATGGGTCCTGAAATATCATCTGGCAGTCCCTTCTGTACCTCTTCAACTCCTCGCCCTCGAGACTATTGAGATCCCTTCCGAAATACTCTATCCTGCCCCTATCGGGTCTGATAATCCTCATAAGAAGGCGGGCTATGGTGGTCTTCCCCGAGCCACTCTCCCCGATGAGGCCAACCGACTGGTCCTCTTCGATAGACATATCCTCGATATTCAAAACGAGGTGTGGTCTCCCCCCTGAGAAGAAGCCACCTCTCTCAAAGTACTTCTTTACACCCTTAACCAAAAATCTCTTCACTTCTTCTTATCGAGGATCACTGCCCTCCTTTTGGGCGGGCGGGTAATAATCTGTTCTATGAGGTTCTTGCTGTACTGGGTGAGTTTGGTGAATACTATACCCATTCCACCCTTCTTCTTCCCCTCGGGCTTTACGACCCTTACAACCTCCCCTTCCCCTTCTATTGTCTCTATCCTGTCCAGCATAACGGTGAACCTGAGCTTTACCTTAGTGCCCTTGGGGAGGGGGTTATCGGAGACGACGAACGCCCCGCTCTTGGAGATGTTAGCCACATACTCCTTGATGAAGTCATCGAGGCTGGAGAACTCCTTGTTGATTGTTATCCTCTTCTCTCTCCTCTGACCTCCAAAGATCAGTTCTTCTTTATCCATAACAGGACTCCTTGAAAATCGACCTCTTAACTGTCCACCTCGAATTGTTCAAGGTGATACTCTGCAACGGGTTCTATTACTATACCCTTTTTATAATTTTTTTCAATACCTTCTATAAGCCCTTTGTATTCTTGATATATGAGTTCTACTACCTGAGGATTTGCCTTGACCTTTATTACATCCCTGTCGGGACTCCGGCACAGCATCTCGAGGGTTCTGAATATCTCGAAGGCTACTGTAGTCTTACTCTTGACAAACCCCCTTCCTTCACAATAACTGCAGGGCTCTGTGATCAACCTCGTTATACTATCGGAGGTCCTCTTCCTCGTCATCTCTACAAGCCCGAGTTCGGATATGCGGGATATGGTTGTCTTGACCCTGTCCTTCTTTAACTCATTCTCCAGTTTCTTTAAGACCTTCTCCCTGTTTGAGGGCTTTGCCATATCGATAAAGTCGATGATAATAATACCTCCCAGATTCCTCAGCCTCGCCTGGTAGGCTATCTCGGCTGCTGCCTCGAGGTTGGTCCTTGTAATTGTCTCCTCCAGATTTCGTTTGCCTACATACTTGCCTGTATTCACATCTATTACGGTTAGTGCCTCTGCCTGATCTATCACGATATATCCGCCCGATCTCAACCACACCTTTCGAGCCATAAGTCTGGAAATGGCACTCTCTATACCAAATGCATCGAAGAGCGGCTCCCTCTCATTATAGAATTTAACCCTGCGGAGCATATTGGGCATAAAGATCTTTACAAACTCCCTTATCTCCTCCAGCACCATCTCATCATCCACTATTATGGAGTTTACAGAATCGTTGCAATAATCCCTCATAATCCTCAAGGGGAGGCTGAAGTCGCGGTGTATGCACTCCCTTGCCTGAGACTTTTCGTACTTCTTGAGGATGTTGTTCCACAACTCCACGAGCATCTCCATATCGGCTACGATATTTATTTCCTTCTCCCCCTCTGCGTTTGTACGGGCAATAAACCCTGTATTCAAGGGCCTATGACTCATCAGTATCTTTTTGAGTCTTTGCCGCTCTTCGGGGTCCTGAATCTTGTGAGATACCCCGATATGGTCGATGGTGGGCATAAACACTACAAACCTGCCCGGAAGGGTTATGTGAGTGGTAAGCCTCGCCCCCTTTGTGGATATAGGGTCCTTTACCACCTGAACGAGGATCTTATCCCCCTCCTTCACCAGCTTTTCTATACTCTCCCTCCTGCTGAAGTGATGCTCTTCACACTCAAATAAGTTGCCGTTCTCCTCCTCACCACACCACTTCTCCTCCACGCTCCTAAGCAACCCTTCAGGGAGTATATCACTCACATACAAGAACGCTGCCCTCTCCAGTCCTATGTCCACAAATGCCGCCTGCATCCCCGGCAATACCCTGATCACCTCACCCCTGTATATGTTCCCCACCAGTCGCCTCTCGGACTTCCTCTCGATGTGCAACTCCACTGGCTGGTCGTTCTCTATAATCGCCACCCTTGTCTCATAATCACGATGATTAATCAGTATTAGATATTTCATACTCCATCTCTTCCTCAGTAAAATATAGCCTGTCCTTTTTTATGATCATATCCGTTCTGTTATTCATACTAAGTAAGTCGAGAATCTCATAGATATTCCCTGTCCCCTCATTCTCATACAGAAGATACACCCTCAAGACACCACTGGATAACTTTATATCCTTTATAAATCTTCTGATGTCAACCTCTTTTACGCCATCAGTTTTTTCCCTTTTAACCTTGATGCTCTCCTGACTCAATAGGTTCTGAATCACTGATATATCCGGGAGCCTTTCGGAATAGACATCGTACCTGACACCCTTTGTCATCTTGCATATAGACTCAAACCTTGACTTACTCGCTATGACCTCCATAACCCTCAGACCTGCTGGCAGAAATCTCTGTATGGCGCTTTTCACATCATAACTCGCATATTCCCTTTTGAGGGCAAAGTCAAAGTATTCAGTGGTGGAGTACACCCCTATAGGGAGGGCGTGCCCCAATGAGATGTCCAGACGGGGGTTGAACTTACCCTTGAAGACGGGTTCAAGTCTGCTCATCATAAGGGCCTTGGTGAGGATGTTTATAATATCGAGGTGGGAGGCATATATCATATCTCCCTCCCTTGCATATCTCATCCTGTAATAGGATATACTTTCAGTCACAGAGGGCCTTTTGACCCCCCCTGCTGTATTCAGTCCCCTGCCATCATTAATACGGTTCTTTACCTCCTCAAAATCACACACCCCACACATAGAACAGGTGGAAATGCTACAGTCCTCTGTCCATATTCCCTTTGAGTAGTTCTCCCTCTCCCGTATGAGGAACTCCTTACTTATCCCCGTGGATATGACCTCCCAGGGGAGTATCCTTTCCTTATCCCTCGTCTTGAGATACTCATCTATCCCGAATCCATACCTCTCCTTAAAGACCTCACCTGCCCTCTGGTATACAGAGAAATCAAAATTATCGGTCCAGGCATCCAGATAGGCACCAAGAGAGTTTGCCTCAATGAGTAAATCTGCCACCCTCCGGTCACCGCGGGAGAGAAGTGCCTCTATCTCTGTCAGATGGAGGTTTATCTTCTTTATATTAAACGCCGGGTGACTCAACTTTCGCCTCAGATAGTTCAGCCGGGTAATCAGGACCTCCCTGTCTTCGAGTCTATCCCACTGAAGGGGAGTATGTGCCTTTGGTACGAAGGGGCTTATGGTTATGTTAATATCAGGTCTCTTGTTGTATCTCTTTGCGGTATCCAGGATTTTATAAGAGAGTGAGACTATTGCCTCGATATCCTCTTCGGTCTCCTCAGGCAGACCTATCATAAAGTAGAGTTTTATAAGTTCCCATCCATACGAGAAGGCAACCTCCACCGCCTTCAGGACATCCTGCTCGGTTATATCCTTATTTATCTTCCGCCTCATCCGCTCGGACCCGGCCTCGGGGGCGATGGTAATCCCTGTCTTCTTGACCCTGCTCAACTCCCTCAGCATAGCAGGGCCTGCCGAGTCCACTCTGAGAGACGGGATGGAGAGGCTAATCCCTCGGGATACAAAGGTCTCGTTTAATCTCGAGAATAACTCATCAAGCCCTCTGTAGTCTCCGGCACTCAGGGATAAAAACGATACCTCATAAAATCCACTCCTGTTTATCCCATTTATGGCTATATCGTATACACCCTGGATGTCCCTCTGTCTCACGGGTCTGTAAATATAGCCAGCATAACAGAATCTGCACCCGTGATTACACCCCCTCTGAATCTCAACGACAAATCTATCCTGCACTGTCTGCACGAGAGGCATTATCTGGGATACAGGATAACTGACATTATCAAGGTTGTTTATAATTGCCCTGTGTACAATCTTATTCGGGAGGGACTTTAAGTACAGCCCATCATAGTCGGGTTTGAAGAGGGAGGGGACATAGACCCCTTCAATCTCGGAGAGTCTCTCGAGTATCTCGCCCTTTTTCTTACCCGAGCCCTTGAGTTCGATGTATCTGTTTACGAACTGTAGGAGATTGGCCTCAGCGTCCCCGATATAGAATGCATCGAATATCTCAGCCACAGGCTCTGGATTGAAGACGACCGGCCCGCCTGCTATTACAAGAGGGGAATCATCTCCTCTACTCCTCGAGAGGGGCTCAATCCCACCGAGCCTCAACATCTCTACTATCGTGGAGAAGCTCATCTCATATTCTATCGAAAAACCGACTATATCAAATTCGCAGAGGGGGATTCGATTTTCCAGAGAGAAGAGTCTTATACCAAGCCTCTTCATCTCCCTCCTTGCATCCTCCCAGGGGGCGAAGACCCGTTCACACTGCACACCATCCATATCATTGAGCAATTTGTAGATTATCCTTCCACCCGTATGGCTCATCCCTATCTCGTATATATCAGGGAAACAGAGAGCAAATCTCAGTCTTATACCCCTGCTATCCTTCTTTATCTGATTCACCTCTCCCCCTGTATACCTGATGGGTTTCTGAACTGACAGGAAGAAGTCCCGTAGTCTATCCACTCAAAATTACCTCCGGTTTGAATTCACCCTCCACGCGCCTGTATATACCTACTACACCCTCTCCCGAGAAACCCAAAAACTCTTCAAAACTCCCATCAACGAGAGAATCACAGGCATCCTCTCTTAGGGGGTGCCCGTTCCTTGCCCTGCTCAGAAATTCGGGTCTGATAACAAACCTCCCGAAATCACTGAAGACCTTCTCGATTGGTATTATGTCAGTCAGATTCAGTTCGTCTATCCTCTTTGAGTTCTGAAGGTTGAACACCCCGTATTCAGTCCTCGTGAGGGATTGCATAACCCCAATCGTCTGTGCCATCCTGCATATATCGGTTATGAGCTGCCTTATGTAAGTGCCACCACCGCAGACTATATCGAGCTCAGCAAAGGGGAATTCGAATCTGGTGAGGGAGATTTCATAGATATGTACAAACCTCTCTGTAACCGGCACCTCTACACCCCTTCTTGCGTACTCATAGAGAGTCCTACCCTTGTATTTTCGAGCGGAAAAGAGGGGAGTCTTCTGTCTGTAACCGCCCATAAAATTCCCTAATACCCTCTCGATATCCTCTCTGTAAACTACCTCACTGGACTCCGAGAGAATCCTCCCCGATATATCCTGCGTATCCGTCTCGATGCCGAACCTGATTGTGGTTACATATCTCTTCTTATATCTCAAAAAGTACCTGGCCGTACGGGTTACCCTGTTTACAACAACAGGGAGTATCCCATCGGCAATCGGGTCGAGAGTTCCACAGTGGCCAACCTTCTTCAACTTCAGCCTCTTCTTCAAACTCTGAATTGCCTGATTGCTCGATAAGCCCTTATCCTTTATGAACGGTATGAATCCCGATATATTTTCTATACTCACTTCAGGTATTCTTTTAATGCCTCAATAACCTTTTTCATCGACTCCTCAAGGCCGCAGGAGAGGACGATACCCGCCGCATTCCTGTGCCCACCGCCTCCAAACTGTATCGAGAAGCGGGCCACATCTATCTCGTCTTTGGACCTGAGGGAGACCTTTACCTTCCCCTCTGGCGTCTCTCTAAACAGAAGTCCCACCTGTACACCCCTGATAGAACGGGCGTAGTTTACAAACTGGTCTGTCATATCATCCGTCGCCCCGGCCTTTGAAATCATATCCAGAGTCAATCCCATATATGCAATCCTGTCATTGAGTTCAAACCTCAAAGTTGAGAGGGCATAGGAGAGGAGTATTATCCTCGCCTTTGGCTCTGACTCATAAACCTCCCTCGATATCTCCCACGCCGTTATCCCGTAGTTGAGCAGGTCAGAGGCTATCATCAATGTCCTTGGGGTGGTACTGGAGTATCTGAAGCTCCCTGTATCTGTCATTATGGCGGTATAGAGTGCTTTGGCGATATCCCTGTTGAATGGTACACCATTGACCTTCAATATATCGTAGACTATCTCCGCGGTTGCCGACGCCTCGGGGATCTGGACGACCATATCCCCCACACCGCTTCCTGTGATGTGATGGTCGATATTTATTACATAACCAAATCTCTCTCTATTGGTAACATCAATCCCCTTCATTAACCTCTTTGGCTCGGAGAGGTCGAGGACTATCGTGAGGTCATACCTGTCCTCTTCACCTATTCCCTCCTTCACCACATTATCCCTGTTTAAGAACTGACAGTTAAACGGGAGACCCTCTGGCGAGACTATCTCGGGGCTCTTACCCATCGATTTCAGGGCATAATAGAGGGCAAAGGCTGAACCTGTACAATCCCCATCCGGGCTTTTGTGAAAGGTCAGAAGTATCCTTTTGGATTGATTTATCTTCTCAAATATCTCCCTGTACTTTTGTTCCATACTATTCGTTATCCTTCTTTATCTCGCCCAAGAGTCGGGTTATTCGGTCTGCATTATCATAGGAGGTGTCAAAGACAAACATAAGTTCGGGTACCCTCTTTATGTTCAATCTCTTTATAAGCTCCCTTTTGATAAATCCCTGAGCGGACTCAAAACCGTCCTGTGCATCGCTCTTTCGGCTCTCATCCCCGTAGAGACAGAAATACACCTTTGCGTACCTCAGGTCCTCGGAGATATCCACCTCTGTAATAGAGACCATCTCGAGCCTTGGATCCTTCAGATCCCGGTGAAGCATAATAGAGATCTCCTCAAGTATCAGACTCGCAAGTCTCGCCTTTCTGTTGGGAATCATCTTTACAACCTCAGAATGAAATTATTTCGTATTTCCTGTCGATGATGTGTCCAGGGATTATCCCTTCTATCATCTCTGTTGTCTTCGAAATGACGGAGTCGATGAAGGAGGTGTCGTTGCTCACCACGGCAAAACCCAATTCGGCCTTCTGCCAGAGGTCCTGATCCCCTACCTCGGCCACAACTATATTCATCTTGTTGCGCACCCTGTCCCTGATGATATTCAAAATTCTCCTCTTCTCCTTCAGGGAGTGTCCTTCGGGGATGAATATTGACATCTTTACCAGTCCTACAAACATACTACATCATCTCGTAAAATTCGAGTACATCATTTTCATTTATATCGTCAAACCCCTCTATTCCTATACCACAGTCCATACCCGCCTGCACCTCTTTGACATCGTCTTTGAACCTCTTGAGGGAGGATATCTTCCCCTGATAGATGACCTGAGAATCCCTCAGTACCTTCACAATGGCGGAGCGGGTTACCTTCCCATCCACCACCATACAACCCGCGACCTTCCCCACCTTTGAGATATTGAAGACCTGTCTCACCTCTGCCCTTCCTATGTAGGTCTCGACCTTCTCCTCCTTGAGTTCTCCGCTCATAATCTTCTTCACAAAGTCCAGAAGGTCATAGATGATATCGAATATCTTTATAATCACCTTCTCCCGTTCGGCTATGCTCCTGACATTGGCATCGGGTTTGGTATTGAAACCTATGATTATGGCACCGCTTGCCGATGCGAGGTTCACATCACTCTCAGTAATCGTACCTACCCCTGAGTGGAGGATCTCTACCTTGAAGTCCTCTCTGGACTCAGCCTTGAGTGCCTCAGAGATAGACTCGGCGCTCCCGTATACATCTGTCTTCAGGATTATCTTAAGTGTCTTTATCTCCCCTTCAGGTGCTTCAAGCATATCCTGCAGAGACGGCTTGGAGACTGTACTGAATTTCTGAGCCCTCAACTTCTCCATCCTCTTCTCGATTATCCTCGATGCGAGCTTCTCGTCCTCCACTACATTGAGCGCCTCACCGGCCTGAGGTGTCCCTGAGAGCCCCACCACCTCCACGGGCTTTGAAGGACCAGCGGCTATGCACTGATTACCACTGGAGTCAAACATCATCCTGACCCTACCCGAGTATACCCCGGATATTACAAAATCCCCTTTCCTGAGTGTCCCCTTCTGCACGATCACAGTAGCCACCGGACCCCTCCCCTTCTCTATCTTGCTCTCTATGACCGTACCGACAGCCGGTCCCTTATCCGAAGCCTCCAACTCCATCATCTCAGCCTGAAGCAAAACCATATCTAACAGCTCACTCACACCCTGCCCTGTCTTTGCAGATATGTATCTGACTATAGTATCTCCACCCCATTCCTCAGAGACGAGTCCATAGGTCATCAAATCCTGCTTTATCCTGTCGGGATTGACACCCGGTTTATCTATCTTATTTATCGCAACTATTATGGGAACGCCGGCAGATTTGGCGTGATTTATTGCCTCGACCGTCTGAGGCTGAATCCCATCGTCAGCCGCAATCACCAGTATTACAATATCGGTTATCTGTGCCCCCCTTGCCCTCATTTTGGTAAAGGCGGCGTGTCCGGGGGTGTCTATAAATGTGATCGTACCCTTAGGAAGCCTCACCTCATAGGCACCAATATGCTGAGTGATACCCCCTGCCTCCGAGGCCGCCACATTGGTCTTCTTTATATAATCAAGAAGGGTCGTCTTACCATGGTCTACATGACCCATCACCGTAACTATGGGCGGACGGGGTACCATATCCTCCGGCCTGTCCTCACGAATAATCTTCGCCTCCAGATCCTCATCTGCCTTTACGACCTCCCAGTTGAAGTCCTTTGCTATGACAGAGGCTGTATCAAAGTCTATATACTGATTTATGGTTGCCTCAATCCCATAGGAGAGGAGCTTTGAGATCACATCTGAGGCCTTTACACCCATTCCCTTTGCAAGGTTCTGAATGGATATGCTCTCCTGCATCTTCAAAACGCGCTTGATAGCCTTTGGTACGGTTATCTCCGTCTTCTGCTCTACCCGCTTTTTATTCTTCTTCTTAGCCCTGGCGGCGAGGTATGCCATCCTCTCGTCATCTTCATCGTATATATCACTGGAGTCAAGCTCCCTCATTCGCCTGTGATGCCCTTCCTTCTTCTTCTTATCAAGCCCCTTACCCTCCTTCTCTGTCTTCTGTATCTCCTGTTTCAAACTCTTGACATCCACTTTGACAGGCTTCTGCTTCTGTTCTTGTAGCAACTCCGATTTGAGTTTTATATCTGGCACCTCACCCACTACCTCTATCATAAACTTGTGCGGCTTCTCCTTTTTTTCAGGCTCCGACTTAACCTCCTCCTGCTTATTCTCTACCGTTGTGCTTGCCACCTCGGGTGCCGGAGTATCTCCTTCTTTTACTACTGGGGCCTCAACTGAGGGGACCTCAGGCTTTACCTCCGTATGGGCCTGAACCGCCAGACCCTCCTTATCCGCCTTCTCTACATCTACCTTCTCGACAGATGTAACGACCTTCCCCTCTACCGCTGGGGCCTCCTCAGGCGACTTCTGTACAACCTCATCCTTCACCTCCTCCTGTTTTGGGGGTTCAGTGGCTGCTGGCTCCTGAGGGGCCTCAGGTTTTGGCTGCTCCCTTCGTCTTCTAACAACAGTAGTACCATCCTTCTCTATCCTCTTCTCCACCGTCACATTGCTCTTCTGCTTCTCTAAGGCTATCTTCAGTCTCACCACATATGTATCACTGATACTGCTACTATGACTCTGGATCTCCAGCCCGAGGAGCTCCTTTGCCTTTGCAATGAGTTCCTTGCTATCTATCCCGAGTTCCTTTGCTACCTCGTAAACTCTCTTCTGACTCATAAACTCACCTTAATTTAAATCTCTAATGTTGACTTCAAAAACCTTCTCATCCTGTTTTCGTTAATTCCCTGTAAGCCTCTAAAAGTTATTTCTTGCCGGCAGCCTCTTTAGATTGAGACTCCTGGTCTGCCAGTTCCTTCGCTTTAGCTATTATGGCCTTTGCCTGCTTCTGAGTAATCAACCCCGATGAGAGTTCAGAGAGTTCCTTTGGAGTAAAATCAGCAATATCAGCATACTTCCTGCAACCCTCTGTGAAGAGCAATTCTGCTATCACATCATTTATACCCTCAATATTGGTAAATGTCTTCACAATCTCCTTACGATACTCATTGAATTTCTCCTCGCTCATAACATCCAGTTTCCAGCCCGTAAGTTGAACCGCCAGACGGACATTCTGCCCCTTTCTACCAATGGCGAGGGAGAGTTGATCATCCGGCACTACAATATCCATTCGCTTTTCATCCTCATTTATAAAGACCTTCAGGACCTGAGCGGGGGCAATGGCGTTGCACACAAACTTGGCCGCCTCAGGATGATACGGAATTATGTCTATCTTCTCGCCCCTTAACTCCTGTACGATATTCTGAACCCTTGCCCCCTTCATACCCACACAGGCACCGATAGGATCAACATCAGAGTCAGTGGAGGATACAGCAACCTTTGCCCTTACACCTGGCTCCCTTGCCACAGCATTTATATGGACCACCCCCTCTAAAATCTCCGGCACCTCCAGTTCAAAGAGCTTTCTCAAGAAGCCAGGGTGAATCCTCGAAAGGATAATCTGTGGACCCTTGGATATCCTCAGCACATCCACTATATATGCCCTTATCCTATCTCCAGGTCTGAATACCTCCTTCGGTATCTGCTCCTTTTTGGGGAGTATTGCCTCAGTTTTACCTATATCCACAATCAGATCACCGTGTTCGAGCCTCCTCACCTCTCCGGTTATGAGGTCGTCCTTCCTGTTTTTATAATCATTGTAGATCTTTTCCCTCTCCGCATCTCTCACCCTCTGGGTGAGCAGTTGTTTGACCGCCAGAGCCCCTATCCTCCCTAACTTCCCGAGGGGTATTTTGAACGAGAGTTCATCACCCTCCAGAGCCTCAGGGTCAAACTCCCTCGCCTCCTCTATGAATATCTCTGTATCCTTGTTTGTGACCTTCTGGACCACCTTCTTTGTCTCGAAGAGCTCCACCTCTCCTATCTCTTCATTGAATCGGGCAAAAATATCCTTGCCTGCATATTTCTTTCTTGCTGCAGTCAGAATCGCCTCCTCAATGTAGGCAATGATATTGCTCTTCTCAATACCCTTCTCCCTTGCAATAGCATCGATTACCTGCATAAGTTCACTTGCCATAACTCTTCTCTCCTCCATTAGGTTCCCCCCAGTCATATATTAAGTTTGCGTGGTCTATGTTTTCCAGTCCTATCAAAACTGTCCTCTCACCCCTTTTGATAGCCACCGCATCCCCCTGCATACCGAGCAGAATCCCCGATATGTTATTCGAACCATCCACCCTGGTATGAGTCTTTATCCTGATCTGCCTCCCTGCAAACCTGTTGAAATCATCGGGGTATCTCACTCTCCTGTCCAGTCCCGGCGAGGAGACCTCAAGGGTATAAGAGCCCTCAAAGATGTCCTCCGCATCTATAGAATCCTCTATTCGATGGCTGAATGCAGTGAGGTCGTCAACCGTAATTCCGCCCATCTTATCGATAAATATCCTCAGAATAGACCTGTTCTTCCCCCTCACAATCTCAATATCCACCAGTTGAAAATTAAACTCCGCCAGCATTGGTAGTATCAACCTCTCTATCTGTTTTATCGTACTGGTGTCTCTTACCATATAAATTTCAAAAACCTAAAGGTCTTCTCCCTTCAAGAGGGTTATTATTTTGCCATAAAATTCGATTATTGCAAGTCATTTTTGTTTGACTTAATGCGTCAAGAGGAATATATAAAAAACAGTTTTGCCCGTGAGGTAAATGAAGGAAGATGAAAAAAATGTATATAAGACGGCATCGAGATTCCTCGCACTGGGTCTTGAGATGGGTATCTCCATCGGGGCGGGATATTTTATCGGAGACTATTTAGACCGAAAACTCTCCACATCACCCTATCTCACCATCTTCTTTTTCATTGCAGGCCTCGGGGCAGCAATAAAGGCTGTGTATACAGCCGTAAAGAGCGTGGATATGGATAAATTATGAAGTACCGATGGATTGACAGTTCACTATTTACTATAGCAATCCTGATGCTGTCAGCACTGTCTCTATTTGTATCTACCTCTCTATCAGCGGGCATCCTCATCGGATTAATATCCTTCTTACTCATCAACCTGTTACTTTCTATACTCACAGGATCCGGAAATATTAAAAGAGGCTTGACAGTCCCCATACTAAATCTGCTCAAATTCGCAATAATTGTAATAATTTTATACATTTGTATTAAACATCTCAAACTCAACCCGATAATGCTTGCCACAGGGTATTCCCTGACCTTTACCCTGAGTATTGCAAGGATCGTTATAATGAGACCAAAGGAGTTATAATATGCCCCACGGTGTATCCTGGTTCAACTTTTTACCCGGCTATAAAGAGCTGGAGAGATTCTTAAACGAGGTATTCGGGAGCTCATTTATTGCCAAGAATCCCCTCGTCGCCCAGCATGTTGTAAGTGCCCTCTTTGTGTTTGTAATTATTATTGTTATGGCACTGATCACCCGATCATTTCTGATCAGGAATAGAGAAAACCTGATCGGTGAACCCAAATTCAGCATCCCCTCATTCTTTGATGCCCTCTTCGAGATGCTCCTCAATCAGATGAGATCCATTATCGGCCACAATGCAGAGGAGCACCTCCCCTTCGTGGGCACGATAATCATCTTTATACTCTTTTCGAATCTACTCGGGCTCATCCCCGGATTTTTACCACCCACAAACAACCTGAATACAACGGCGGCGTGTGCCATATCCGTATTCCTGTACTATCACTACATCGGCATAAGAAAACAGGGTCTCATAAACTATTTCAAACATATGGCAAATCCAATCGGGGAGTGGTGGGGATACTTCCTGGTCTGGCTTATGTTCCCCATTGAACTCATAGGGCATCTGGCAAGACCGCTATCTCTATCTCTCAGGCTTATGGGGAATATGACCGGGGATCACGCAGTACTTGCCATCTTCCTCGGGCTTACTCTATTTTTGATCCCGATCCCATTTATGATACTCGGATTGATAGTGGCACTGATTCAGGCGTTTATATTTGCAATTTTAACCTGTGTCTATATTGCGCTTGCTCAGGCGCATGAGGAATAAATTTCTTTCAGGAGGATTTTCTATGTTATCGAAGAATTTGCATCGTGTTTTCTTGATCGTCGTAGTACTTTCGATCTTGCTCTTCCCCATATTGTCCTTTGCTGAGGAGGCTCAGGGAACGGATATGGCAAAGGCAGAGCAATTGAAATTTATGGCTCTTGCAGCCGGTCTCGCCATTGGTGCAGCCGCCTTTGGTGGAGCCCTCGGACAGGGAAAGGCAGTTGCCGCCGGGCTCGAGGGTATTGCAAGAAACCCATCTGCCTCTGGCAAGATCTTCACCCCGATGCTACTCGGTCTTGCATTCATCGAATCACTCGTAATCTACGCACTGATCATCGCCTTCAAACTCGCTCCCTGATACGGGCAAAAAGATCAGCAAATCAGCCGGCACCTATTGCCGGCTTTTTTATTTTAAAAAGCACCTGACCATTTAATAGCAACCGAATCTTTACATTAGAAAACCAATTGCTTTGACAATCGACTTTTTGCAATATATAAATGAAGTAAGTTTATATTCACACGGATGAGCAGTTTAAATTGCAATTTAATATCAGGCTGGTCCTTTCCTCCAGCAATGACAGCGACTCGAGCGGGGATGTAAAATCACCATTTGAGCAATTTGATGAGACCACCATCTTTAAATATAAGATTACACCTGTCAATGAAAGCACTACCAATCTAACAGTACATTACCTTGGAGAGGAGATATTCAATTTTTTTATTGATACAAAAAGTTGACTTATAGGTCAAAAGTTAATAAAATCCCTTTACATTTTTCGGGAGGTGTAATTTGAAGAAAGCAATCATATTTCTGGTAATTGGATTACTTATAACTATGCCGTTGTATGCAAAGGATAAGAAGGCAGAGAAGAAAGATACATCAGGGCAGGAGGAGAGAAAGGGGGAGCCACCACCAGCGGTGAACAGGACAGACGACCTGATTCCACCATGGGAACTCTCTCCGGAGGAGTTTGCCTCCTGGGAGGAGTTTACAGAGAAGTACTCTCTCTATTGTATGGCGCCATTTGGTAAAAAGATAAAGAAGCCATATGAGGTACAGATTGGAGATAAGAAGTTCATATTCGAGGGGTCTACAGCCAGAATAGAATCCAAAGAGAAGGCGGGAAGAGAGGTAAAATTCGGCGTCTTATCCGGTATTAAGGACTGGCACCCGGATACTCAGGCAAATTTAAAATATTTCATAAATGAGTGGAAGAAAGAACAGGTTGAGGGGATAATCATCGGCGGCGATATCGCCTATGAAGAGGATGACCTGAACAATATTATGAAACTATTTGCAGAGACAAATCTCCCTATCTATGTCGTTGTAGGTAACAACGATTCACGCTCCGAGTTCAACCGGGTTATCAGAAAGCTCAGCAAGACTCACAACAATATCATAAATCTGGATATGGTGAGGATACTGCACGGGGATGGTTTCGATATGATAAGCCTTCCTGGGTACTATGATAAGAAGTACACTCGCGGCTCCTCCTCCTGCACCTACAAACCCGAGGATGCCCAGGAACTTGTCAAGGAGAGCGAAAATCTGAAAGAGCCCGCTATACTGATTACCCACGGTCCTATGAAACTCGAGGGGAAGGATGCCATCGACTACGCCTGGGAGGCTGGTAATGTTGGGGATGAGCACCTCACCGAGGCTCTGAAAGAGGCAAAGATAATCAAATTCGGGATTATGGGTCATATACTCGAGGCAGGAGGTAAAGGAAACACAATAGACGGGAAGGTTGTGAAACCGGGTGTATATTCTGATACACTATTCTTAAACCCCGGACCCGCTCAATCCCTTGGATGGAAGATGCTGGACGGCAAGACGAGTTATGGTATGGCAGCTACCCTTTATCTGAATTTGAAAATTAGGAAGGCAAAATATAGAATCATCATCCCGCCAAAGGAGTAGATCTTATGGAGTGCGTCATAAAGAACAACTTGAAGAAGTGTACCTGCACCTATGAGTCCTGTCCAAGGAAGGGTAGGTGTTGTGAGTGTGTAGAGTATCACAGAGCGGCAAACGAGATCCCCGGCTGCTTCTTTCCAAAGAGTGCAGAAAGGACTTACAACAGGTCTATTTCTTATTTTATACAGGTTATGCAAAAAGGAGGAAAGATTTGAAGAAGTGTCCACAGTGCGGTGCTATGGTCGATGACCTCGCCATATTCTGTGATAATTGTGATGCCATTCTCGACACAAAGGCACTCCTGGAGGAGAGTCCGCCGAGTACAAAGCCCGCAACGAGTAAACCTCTGGCTAAAGTTCAGAGCCCTCAGAACAGACCCCGAACAGATCTAAGGCCTCATACAAAGTCCCCTCCTGCAAGTGGTTCAGGTGCCCAGGTTGCAAATAGACAGAGGTCTGAACCACCTCCCCCGTTTGTCCCAAAGTCTGAGGCAAAAGGGGCTCAGCCTGTAAACATCGCCGAGGTCCAGTTGAGAGAGACCTTCGATGAGATGCTTGTAGCATTCAAAAGTATGGGACCAGCTCAAAAGGCAGGGCTCATATCAGCCCTTGCGGCATTCATTTTCTCCTTCTTCCCCTGGGTCTCCGTCCCCCAGGAGGGATCGGTTCCGGGACTCGATGTGGGAGGATTTTATCTCATATTCATTGCCATTGCCTATTTCACATATATCCTCCTCGATTATTCTGGAAACAACTACATATCCCGCTTTGAGCAACACAGAATAATAATCCTTATCTCCCTCGGATTTCTGGGGATACTATTGTGCACATACAGGATAATCTTCCCATATGATATCGAGGAAGAAACAACCATACTGAAGAATATCGGGTTGAAACTGGATATCCACAGAAAGTCCGGACTATTTCTGTCCTCACTCTCCTCTGTGGGTATGTTCATTTCACCACTTCTGGGGGGATTCAGAAAGAGGACCGGGGTATGAGTTTTGATAAGATTGGAGTAATCGACTTCGGGGGACAATATGCCCATCTGATTGCCACAAAGGTGAGAAGACTCAATGTATACTCGGAGATACGACAACCCGACGACCCTATCGAGAAGTTCAGGGACTACAAGGGTATCATAATCTCCGGTAGCCCTGCCCTCTCCTCCTTCGGAGAGGAATCGGACTACAATAAGGATATATACAGGCTCGATATACCCATACTCGGCTTCTGTTTTGGACATCAGGAGATTGCGAAGTATTATGGCGGCAAGGTAATCAACGGGGGGCGGGAGTGGGGTGAGACAAAATTCAGGATACTCAAGAGGGATCATCCACTCTTCGAAGGGCTATCCGAGGTCGAGTCGGTTTTTATGAGCCACAATGACTCGGTAGTAGAGATCGGGGAGGGGTTTGAGGAGTTAGGTGTCTCCTTCTTATCTGAGGGGAGTGAGATTCACCGCTACGCCGCCATAGGCTCAGACAAATACAAAAGATATGGATTTCAGTTCCACCCGGAGGTGGATGACACAGTAAACGGCGAGAGGATGATAGCCAACTTTGTATTCAATATTTGCGGCTGCAGACCAAGCTGGACGATGGATGAGTACATAAGACTCCAGTTCGAGAAGATAAGGACCACTGTAAAGGATGGTTCTGTATTCCTCCTTGTTTCCGGTGGTGTAGACTCTACTGTGACAGCTGTCATACTGAAGAACATACTCGGCGCCGGCAGATTACGCCTTTTGCACATAGACAATGGACTTATGCGAAAGAATGAGTCCATAAAGGTAGTTGAGATGTTTAAGAATATGGGATTTGCAGAGAGCCTTCACTTTGTGGACGCCTCGGAGGAATTCCTGAGTAGATTGAAGGAGGTATATGATCCTGAGGAGAAGAGGAGGATAATAGGAGACACATTCGTAGAGGTATTCACGAGGGAGGCAAAGAGACTCAACATAGAGGATTACCTCCTCGGTCAGGGTACCATCTACCCGGATACAATTGAGACAGGTGGCACCAGAAGGGCAGATACCATCAAGACCCATCACAATCGAGTACCCATAATTCAAAAGATGATAGAAGAGAAGAGGGTAGTCGAGCCCCTCGCTGAACTGTACAAAGCCGAGGTCAGGGAGCTCGGCAAAAAACTTGGCATATCCGATGAGCTCATCTACAGGCACCCATTCCCAGGCCCAGGTCTTGGGGTCAGGGTACTCTGTTCAAAGGGGGAGATAGGGGAGGACATAAGAGAACTCAAGTCTGGGGTAGAGGAATTTTTAGCAAGATATAACCTCCATGGGCTGATCCTGCCGATTAAATCCGTCGGTGTTAAGGCAGATCTCAGATCCTATGAGAGGCCAGTACTGATCAACGGGGAGTATAATGAGAAGATATTCGAGATCGCATCGGATATGCTCGCCCGTATAAAAGGGATAAACAGATGCATCGTTAACCTATCACCGTACAAAATAAGCAGTGCGAGACCGCGCAGGGCATATATAACCAGAGAGAGGCTGGATCTGTTGAGAGAGATAGATGAGATAGTAAATAACGAGTTGAAGATAGAAGGGTTTTACGAAAGGATATGGCAGTGCCCTGTTGTGATCATACCACTCACCCTGAATGATAGGGGGGAAGAGATGGTAGTGATCAGGCCGGTACTCTCTGAGAGAGGGATGACGGCAAAGGCGGCATTTCTGCCCACAAAACTACTCAAGAGGATCACCGAGAAGATACAGAGATTCGACAGGGTAAGTGGTGTGACAATAGATATCACCAGCAAGCCCCCTGCCACGATAGAGTGGGAATAAATCATACAATCACTGACCTTGGGCATCAGGCTACGCAATTTCTTCATATGAGAAATTAATATTCTTGACTACCACCGCCTGTGATGATAATAAATTTTTCAAGCACAGATTAAAGGGATGGAAGCTCAGAATATCAAAGTTATGGTTGTAGATGATGAAGAGGATTTCCTCGAACTGGTGAAGGAGACCGTTAGCAATCTGGGCTTTAATGTAATAGCCGTCTCCTCCGGGAAAGAGGCGCTCAGTATACTCAAGAACTCCAGTGATATAAAGGTGGTGCTTACAGACCTGGTTATGTCAGAGACGAACGGCATAGAACTTGTAAAGGAGGCAAGAAAGCAGGGTATAAACCTGAACTTTATAATTATGACTGCCTACGGGGAGATGGAGTCTTATATAGAGGCTATGAATCTGGGGGTGGTTGACTATATTAGCAAGCCAATTAACAGGGAACAATTAATACACCTCATTTCAAAGGCAGCAGGACACTACTGATAACTAAATCTTTACCATATAAATTTCGTATTGGGCCTATTCGCAGTTTATTACAACTATGATATCCCGCACAAGTTTCTTGATAAAGAGAGTGAGAGAGGCTGAGATAATTCTCTTCTCATATGAGAGGATCTCCCCGCTTATGGTATCGATATACTCGACAGTGGCATTACAGTTCATTTCGAGCCCTGAGATATGGACCTCAGAATCCACAGGCTCATATTCAATCTTATTGTATTCATTGT
>Ga0078972_1006031_pt1 | contig 29564 bp, 34 predicted proteins | sample YelNatPaOPGAMG01_FD_67568 | JGI IMG/M metagenome (GOLD analysis project Ga0078972, IMG submission 67568) | Hot spring thermophilic microbial communities from Obsidian Pool, Yellowstone National Park, USA - OP-RAMG-01 (SPADES assembly) (version 2) | ecosystem: Environmental > Aquatic > Thermal... | reverse complement strand
AAGTTTCATTATTTTTCCATTTAGTAAAGTTTATTATAAACACTGTGGATTTTTGGGAAAAAAGGGAAAATCTGATTTTTTATGCTTAAATTTCGCAAATTAATGTCCTAATGTTCGGGATAAACTGTGTCTTTTTTGGGTAAAAACTGGGTAAAAAAAGTGTATAAAATTTATCCACATTTTATCCACAGCTACTCGTTGTAAAGCCTGCTTTTTAACAAAAGAATTTCTTGTTTTAACCCCTGATTTTGAATGATTTCTTTTTCAATCCTTTCGCAGCCATGAATCACTGTTGTATGATCTCTTTTTAACTCCCTGCCTATTTTGGGGAAGGAAAGATTCAACTCATGTCTTAAAAGATACATCACTATTTGGCGAGGGTGAGCTAATGATTTATCTCTTTTTGGAGCAAGGATGTCCTCAAAAGATAAGCCATAAAACCTGCCGACCTCTTCGATAATTTTTTTGAAAGTTAATCTTGTTCGCGCTGGAGTTCCAGAGTTGGTGATAATTTGACTCGCTTTTTCTAATGTTGGTGGTTCACCAGATAATTGGCACATTGCGACCAAGCGGGTTAACGCTCCCTCTAACTCGCGAACATTCTGTTGGACCCTTTGAGCAATAAACTCGATGATTTCATCGCTGACCTCATAATTCTTTTCCTTTTTTTTCTGATTTAATATAGCGATTCTTGTTTCAAGGTCAGGAGGGAGAATATCAGCGATCATCCCACCTTCAAAACGAGAAACCAAGCGGTCTTCTAAAGCAGAAAGCGCCTTGGGTGGTCGGTCAGAAGAAATGACAATCTGTTTATTTTCTTGGTAAAGAGCGTTAAAGGTGTGGAAAAATTCTTCTTTCGTTCCCTCTTTGCCGACCAAAAATTGGATGTCATCGATTAAAAGAAGGTCAATGTTGCGGTATTTTTCTTTAAAATGGTTGATTGTGCCGTTTTGAAGAGCCTGGACAAACTCAGTGGCGAACTTTTCACAGGTGGCATAAAGGGTTCTTTTTTCATCTTTAATCGCATTACCAATTGCTTGAAGAAGATGGGTCTTGCCTAAACCCGCCCCTCCGTAGATAAAAAGAGGGTTATAGATTTTGCCCGGCGCTTTAGCCACTGAAAGTGCCGCAGCATGGGCTAAACGGTTTGATGGTCCGACCACAAAGGAGTGGAAGGTATAGAAAGGATTTAAAGAAGGTTCGATTGTTTCTTTCTTTAGGGCAGCTGAAGAAGGGGCTGGTTTTGGTTTTAAAGGAAATTCTTTTTTGGTCACAATCTGGTATCTAACCTCTTTGATTTTGGTGGGCGAAAGCTTGTTGAGGGTCTTCAGTATCTGCTCGTGATATTTATTTTGGAGCCATTCTTTGTGGAAAGCATCAGGAACCCCAATGACCACCACCCCATTTGAAAAAGAATGAATAAAGGTCTCTCTAAACCATGTTGTAAAACTGGCTTTTGAGAGACTAACCTCTAATTCGCCTAAAACAGCTTGCCAAAGGCTTTTTTCGTCCATGCTGCCTCTATCCCCAAGTTATCAAACTTATCCGCAGAAAACAAGAGTTATCCCAAAGACTATTTTAAAACAAAACAGGTTGACGTAAATGAGGATAACTAATAGAATAAAGGGGATGAAAAGAACATATCAGCCAAATAAATTAAAGAGAAAACGTAAGCACGGTTTTTTAGCCAGAAAAAAGACCTCTGTTTTGAAGAGGCGCCTATTAAAAAAGAGAAAAAGGCTGGCTGTTTAAATGTTAAATAAAAAATATCGTCTGCCCCGTTTTTGTTTTAAGAAAGTGCTTATTAAAGGATTTAAGAAGCAGACAGAATCTTTTGCTGTTCGATATCTAAAAAATTATCAACAACATTGTCGCTTTGGCGTGATTATTTCAACCAAGGTGATTAAAAAGGCGACAAGGAGAAATTTGGCGAGAAGAAGGATTTATGAAATTATTAGGACCAACCTGAGTCATTGTAGGCAGTCGTGGGACTTTGTTTTTATTCTAAAAAAGGAAGCCAATTTTGGGAAGATAGAAGAGGAGATTAAAGGAGTCTTAAGTGCTTAAAAAAATTGTTTTATCTTTAATTCGGTTATATCAAAAGACCCTTTCCTTGGACCATGGGTTTCTTTCGGTTTTGTATTCAGAGCGGGTTTGTCGTTTTCAACCGACCTGTTCAGAATATACCTACCAAGCCGTGGAAAAATACGGGGTGGCGAAGGGATTGTTTTTGGGTTTTTTACGGATTTGCCGTTGTCATCCCTGGTCTAAAGGGGGCTATGACCCGGTAAAATAAGGAGCTCGATGAAGACACTCTGGCATCTTCTTTTGTATCAACCCCTTTTCAACCTACTTGTTCTGTTTTATCAGTTTTTGGGACGTAATATGGGTTTGGCGATTATTGGTCTGACGGTTTTGGTTCGTCTTTTCCTCGTCCCTTCGGCAGTTAAATCCCTGATCGCTCAAAAGAAGTTGAACGAACTCCAACCAGAACTAGAGAAGATTAAAAAAGACCATGGTCATGACAAACAAAAACTGACGGAAGCAACACTAAAACTTTACCAAGAACACGGGGTCAATCCCTTTTCTTCTTGCCTTTATTCCCTTTTACAAATCCCTATTTTGATTGCTCTTTATCAAGTCTTTTTGAAAATTAATCAACCTATCCCTTCGGGCTTGCTTTACTCTTTTGTCCCCAAGCCAGGGCAGATACAAAGTCATTTTCTTTGGCTGGATTTGGCAAAACCAGATCCCTTTGTGATTTTACCTGTTTTGGCTGGTTTAATGCTTCTTTGGCAAAGCAAAATGCTCCAACCCGCCACCCCACCAAAAACAGATCAAAATCTTGATGAAGCTGCCCAGTTTCAGCAGGCTTTTTCTAAACAGATGGTTTATCTTTTCCCATTGATGACCTTCTTGATTGCCCTCCGTCTTCCTTCGGCCCTTGCCCTTTATTGGGTGGTGACCACCTTGTTCGGAATTGTTCAACAATATATTATTTTTAAGGCGGACGAAAACCTTGTTTTACAGGCGCTAAAAAAATTAAACCGCCGAAGAAAAACGATTACCCAAGTGAAGGAAAGGGGGAAGTGAAGGAGGAGTGCCGGAGCGGTTTAACGGCGCCGCCTCGAAAGCGGACGGCTCGCAAAAGCGGGCACGCAGGTTCGAATCCTGCCTCCTCCGAGCAGGACTTTATCTTAAGAGTTTTAGGGCTTTTGGTTTAGAAATTGTCTTGATAAAAGAGTTCATTGGTTCTGATAAAGGAGAGGAGCAATTCTTTAAGATAAGGACTTAAAAGCTGGCTTTTGTATTTTTTAATCACCTTTTCTTTTTTGCTTTCCTCCTCTTGGGTTAAGGGTAGGGTTCGCCAAGAATACTCGTTTTGGAGATTCTTTGGGGGTAAAAGAGGAGCATTAGGAGCATATCTTAAAGGGCGGGGGTATTCCGAGATTTTGAAGTGGACCAAAAAAGCATAAAGTTGAGGAGGGTGGATTACTTCTCTTTTTGTTAATTCAGCCAAGGCAATTTTGACAAACTTAGAGACCGCTTTGTGGTCAGGATGATGATCTGTTTCGCTGTGTGTGATGATTAGGTCAGGTTGAATTTCTTCGAATAATTTGCAAAGAAGACCATTGAGATTTTGTCCAGTGTACTTCAGATTTTCTTGGTAAAACCCTAAAGAAGGGAGGACATGGTCGGTTTTAAGATAGGGTGAAGAGAGGGGAGAGGTCCAGTTTTTTGTGAGCAAGTCATCGAGCCCGCGGTCAGGGAAACCAAGAAAATAGATTTTTTCAGGGTCAACCTTAAGAGAAAGAAGAGCATCCTTACTTTCTTTAATTCTGTTTTGCGCCTCCTTGCGGAAATCAGTCTTTTTTAAAAAAGGATTTTTATCTTCCCAAAAAGCAGTGAACCGATTTGCCTCTCCTGCAGTGACAATCACAAGATAAACCTTTGCTTGCTTCTTTTGGGCCCTTTGAATATATCCAGCCGCGCCAATGGCTTCGTCATCAGGATGAGCAACAACAACAAGGATGCGTTGGTTTTCTTTTGGTTCTGAAAGGGTGGCTAAAGAGGCGTTTTTGAAAGGCAAAGGACCAAAGAAAAGAAAAGAGAGAAAAACGACCAGCGCAAGTAGCCCCGTTAGGATGGGAATCTTTTTATAAAACCAGAGGGAGCGTAAGAAGAAAGAGAGACGAAAAGCAAAGATTTCATGGGGCGGGTATTTGTGTTGTTTGGGTAGATGGGTGAGACCGGCCAAAGGAACATATAATGTTTTTAGTCTGCTTTGGTTAACCAATTTATTTAAGATGAGTTCGAAGTTATAGCCACTCTTTTTGATTCTTCGCTCCTTCAAAAGGAGATGGGCGACCCTAAGGGTAATCGCCCGTTGACCAGAAAAGGAAGGAAGAAGTTTCTGCCAGAAGTCATCGCTCAGATAACCCACCACCATATCCGCTTGATTTTTTTGAATCGGCTGAAGAAGTTGTCTAATGTGCTCAATTGTAAAATTGATTAGGTCGGCGTCAAGCAGTAAAATAAAAGAAGATTTTGCTCTTTTGAGACCCTCAATCAAGGCAAAAGCCTTGCCTCGATTTTTAGACAAAACCACCAGCTGGTCAGGCGCGTAATCTTTGGCGATTTCTACCGTGCGGTCTCGTGAGCCGTCCGAAACCACAATCAGTTCATCAATCAGCCCTTTTTCTTTCGCCTCCTTGAGAACCTTTAAGACACGACCAATCGTTTTTTCCTCATTGTAAGCAGGGACAATACAAGTGGTTTTGGTCATATCTTTATTTTAGCAAATAAAAGGTTGTTAAGAATTTGCGAAGTTGATGCAAAACAAAAAAAGATTTTTGTTGACAATGATTCTGGGACTGGTGTTTTATCTGGGGCTTTTTTATTTTCTTTTTGCTCATCTTGATTTAAAATCCTGGCTTCTCATCAAGAAGGAACTAAAGCCTCTCTTTTTTCCTCTTTTGTTTCTTTCTGGGATGGGTTTGATTGGGGCGCAGGGGTTTTATTTGAAAAAGGTGTTGCAGATTTTTGAAATTCAGGTTCCTTGGCGAGAAACGGTTTTGTTGTGGGTGATGACTGTCCCGTTGAGCCTGGCATCTTTTGGGTTAGGGGGAGCAGCCTTTTTGTATCATCAAATTCAACCCAAAGCCCATTCTTTAAGTAGAGCAGTGATGGCGGTTCTTTGGTACTATCTCTTTTATCTTCTGGTCAACCTGAGTTTGCTTTTGTTAATCATTTTTCTCGGACCGGCCTATGCCAACCGCCCCTTCTTTCATCTTAATAACCTGATTTTGCTTCTTTTTTTATTATTTTTGGTTTTTATTCTTTTTTGGGTCAGACCTTCAGTAAGAGATCGACTTTTTGGTTTGGTGACCCGTTTTTTATCAACAAAACCGGTCAAATACAGTAATTGGGTAGATTCTGTGCGGGTGGTCTGGTCTCAAAAAGGGTTGATTGCCCTCTCTGCTTCTTTGATGGTTACCGTTTGTCATTTATTTGTTTTCTGGTTGGTTTTTCTGGCTTACGGCATCACTGTTCATCCAATGGTTCTTTTTGGAAACTATCTTTTGAGTGAATTTTTGGCTATTTTTTCTCCCACTGGCGGGGGAGTGGGTTTGGTGGAGGCAGGGTTGGTTGGTTCTTTAAAGATTTCTGGACTGACCTTGGCTCAGGCCAGTTTGGTTACCTTGACCTTCCGAGTGTTTAGCTTTTGGATTCCTGTCTTTGTGGGTTATCTTGTTTTACTCCACTTCGGTTTTCGTCGTTTTTGGCAGAGACAAATTAAGCCCCTTGGTTAACAATCCGCTGGGCTAATTTTAGAGCAATCTGACGCGGATTGGTTTTGGTTTGGAGAGCCTTTTTTATCACTTCTTTTACTCTTTTTCGAATTTTCCCCCTAATCAAAGAAAAAGCCTTTTGGGCGTCATAACTGCGATATTCTGCATAAGAAGAAATGACACCGCCAGCATTGGCAATGAGGTCAGGAACAATTAAGATGCCTCGTTGGAAAAGCTCTTCTTCAACATCATCGGGCATCGGGATATTTGCTCCTTCAACAATAATTTTTGCTTTGATTTCATCTTTGTTTCGGTGGTTAATTACATCTGTGATAGAAGCAGGGATAAGGATATCAGCTTTAATTTTCCAAAAATCCTCAGAAGGAATCTTTTGAGCATCAGGATAATCGCTTAAAGGGGCTTTTTGGCGAATCAGTTTTTCAAGAATGCGGTCATCAAATCCCTCTTCGGAAAAAATAGTCGCGGAAAGGTCAGCCAAAGCAATAATTTTGGCTCCCATTTTTCGGAGATGTTGATAAGCAAAGGTACCGACATTGCCAAAACCATGGATTGCAACCGTTGTCTTTTTAAGGTCAAGTTTGATTAACGAGGCAGCCACGGCGGTTGCTTCAGCGACTCCAAAACCGGTGCTTCCCAATTCGTGAGGTAGACCGCACCGTTTTCTCTTTCCTTTCACGAGACAAAAATCGGCTGGTTTGCCTGTCGCGCCCCGCCAGTCGCCAATCGCCTCCACAAACCACCTCATTTCCTCTTCACCGGTATTGACATCAGGTCCGGCAATGTAAAGTTTGGGGATAAATGGTTTGATAAGGCGAGCAAAGGATTGAACAAATTTTTTCTTTAACTCCTTCGAACCACCTGACCAGACAATTCCTGATTTGGCTCCCCCAAAGGGAATACCGGCTAAGGCATTTTTCCAGGTCATCACCCGCGCCAAACGCCGGACCTCTTCCTCGGTCACGTTTGGTGTCATTCTCAATCCGCCCTTGCCCAGCCCCAAAGCAGTGTTATCGATGACCAAAAAACCGACCATTTTGATTTTCGGGTCGTAGACGGAAATTAAATATTCAGGACCAAACCGATCGCGAATAATCATCCGATTAAAAAATCCTCTTTGTAAGGCTTTCTTTTATTAAAAAATATCTTGTTCCTTCTGTCAACATTTTGGAGAGGAGTTTCAAAATAATCCGACTATTGGGGCTTGATTCCTTTTGAAAATGTGGTATACTGCAAGCACGATGAATAATACTTATGAATTAACCTACATTATCTCTGACCAATTTTCCGAAGCAGAGGTTTTAAAGCACGTCGCGGAAGTGAAAAAACTTCTCCCTAATGGCAAGCTGATCGAGGAGAAGGCCTGGGGGAAAAGAGACTTGGCTTATCCGATTAAAAAACAAAAAGCGGGTTATTATTTTACGTTCATTTTTCAATCCGAACCTTCTGCTCTTCATTCTTTAAATCAGAAATTAAAACTGCAGGAAGGGGTGCTTCGGTATCTCATTGTCAAAACTGAGCTGCCTAAGGAAAAGATGGCGGAGAAGAAAACCGAAAAGCCAGAGCCTAAGGCAGAAGCAAAAACCGAGGAAAAGCCGAAGAAGAGAAAACCAGCCCAAAAAGAATTAAAGGTTAAGAAAGCCAAGCTGACGACTGAATTAGAAAAAGAAGCAGAGCAGATGAAAGTGTTGGAGGAAAAACTCAAGGAGATTCTTAAGGAATGATATAATAGATATTAAGGAGCAAGAATGATTTCACTAAACAAGGTTATGCTGGTGGGTAATCTTACCCGCGATCCCGAGTTGCGTCATACGCCGAACGGCAAACCGGTTTCATCTTTTGGGGTGGCGACCAATCGACGCTGGAAGAACGAAGCAGGAGAGTTGCAGGAGGAGACGGAATTCCACACGGTGGTGGTGTGGGGCAGATTGGCCGAAGCGATTCCCCAGATTCTTAAAAAAGGACATCGGGTTTTTGTCGAGGGTCGGTTGCGGACGCGCAGCTGGGAGGGGCAGGACGGGGCGAAGAGGCAACGGACCGAGGTGGTGATGGAAAACTTTATTCCCCTGACCCCCAAAGGTGTTAAAGAGGTGGAAGAGATTGCAGAAGCAGTTTCTATTCCAGAGGAACCGACAGAAAAGAAAGCGAGCAAGGGTTCGGCCGAAGAAGAAGAAATTAATCTTGACGAGATTCCGTTTTAACCACCATAAAGAGCTCAACAATGACTTATTATCAGTGGTCTTCAAGAAAGTGTCTTTTTTGTAAAAACAAGACTCAAGTCGATTACAAAGATTTCGAGCTTCTTTCCCATTATTTATCCCCAACCGGTCGAATTCTTCCTCGAAGAAGAACCGGCCTTTGTGCTAAACACCAAAGAAAGATAGCCCGCGCGATTAAGCAGGCGCGTCATCTTGCTCTGCTTCCTTTTCTTGATTAACAGGGCGATGTTGAAAATCACCGAAGTTAAACCCAACCTTTTAATTGAATTGGAAGGACGGCCTTACCAGGTATTAAATGCTGCCCACCAGATGCTGGGTCGTGGCTACGGGATGACCCGGGCGAAACTAAGGGATTTAAAGAGTGGAGCAATTATCGAACGGGTCTTTAAGGGCAACGAGACCGTTAAAGAGGTTTTGCTGGAAAAAATTAAGGCTTTTTATCTTTGGCAGAAAGAAAAAGAGTTTCATTTTGTGGATGTTCAAGGTGAAAAAGAGTTCGTTCTTTTTGAGGAGCGGGTTGGTTTTTCAAAAAATTTCTTAAAGGAAGGCGAAAGAGTGGAGATCTTATTTTTTCAGGATGAGCCTCTTTTGTTAAATTTACCCGTAAAGATGGCTTTTAAGGTGGTCGAAACCGAACCAGGCATAAGAGGGGACCGCGAGACGCCAGGGACGAAAAAGGCAAAAATCGAAACCGGTTTTGAGGTGCGGGTTCCTCTTTTTGTCAAAGAGGGAGAGATTATTTTGGTCGATACCCGTGACGGTAGTTATGTCGGGAGGGCGAAGTAGGGCAAGATAGGACAAAACAGGGCAATGTTTTTAAAAGCAAGCCAAATCCTCAACAAGCCCGTTTTTGCCCAGAAAGAAGAAGAGCAGACCGGTCGGGTCTTAGAGGTGATTATAGACCCTCAAAATGGTCGATTGCTCGGTTTTTTGGTTGTTCAACCCTTTTTAAAACCTCGTCTGGTTTCTGAGATGGATGTTTCGCAGATTCTGTCCGAAGGTCTTTTGATCAATTCAGTGGATTCGCTGATTGAGCCAACCGAGATCGTTAAGGTTGACGAAATCCTCAAGAAAAAGATTAAAATTTTGGGGGCGAAGGCCGAGACAGAATCAGGCAAAAGGCTGGGTCGAATTGAGGATTTTGTTTTTGAAACCCAAACAAGGTTAATGGTTAAGATTTACATCCGGGGTGGTCTTTTTTTGCCTTCCTTAATCCTTCCCGCAGAAGGGATTGTCAAAATTGAAAAAGGGAGGGTGGTTTTTGCTGACCAGATTTTGGAACATTCCAAGACGGCCGAAGCGATAACAACATGAGCAAGTTTATTGAGATTAAGCATTTAACCAGGGTTTATCCTCAAGCGAACCAACCATTTTTTGCTTTAAAGAATGTTAACTCAAAGATGGCCAAAGGAGAGTTATTTGGCGATTCGGTTGATTGCTCTCAAAACCGTCCTCCATCCTGTTCTGACCTTTTTAGGTTTGGGTGTCTGTGTGGGAGTGGGTTTGGCCTTTGGCTTATTACCAGCGGCTCATGCTGCACGGCTAGAACCGAGTCAAGCCCTTCGTTATGAATAAGGGGCTATTCTTTTTTATCTTTTTTATTTTCGCTTTTGGACTTTTATTTTCTTTTTTATTTTACCTTCCCCAGAAAGGGCTTTTGGTTGATTTTTGTAATGTGGGGCAGGGAGACGCGACCTTCATTCAAAGTCCCAGCGGTTTTCAAGTTTTGATTGACGGAGGACCGGATGAAAAGGTCCTTTCTTGTTTGTCTTCGGTCATGCCACCCTGGGACAAAAGCATTGATTTGGTTGTTTTAAGTCATCCCCATACTGATCATTTAAGAGGACTGCTTGAAGTTTTAAAGCGTTATCAGGTCGGTCAGATTTTGTCGACTGACGCAGTTCATACCTCGCCCGAGTTTTTTAATTGGCTCAGTTTGATTAAAGAGAGAAAGATTCCTTTTGAGACCAGCCAGCAGGTGAAAGGAATTGATTTAAAAGGAGGTTGGATTGAGGTGTTGTTTCCCAAGGAATCCTTTCAAGATAAAAAAGTGAAAAATCTCAACAACACCTCAGTTGTTTTGAGACTGGAATATCAAGGGGTGGGTTTTTTGTTTCCTGGTGATTTGGAAGAAGATGGGCAGAAAAAGCTTTTGAAAGAGAAAACAGAGATTAGGCCGGTGGTCTTTTTGAAGGTGCCTCATCATGGTTCAAAAACCGCCTTAAGTGATGCCTTTTTGAAAAAGATTCAGCCAAAGGTGGCGATTATTTCTGTTGGTCAGAACCGCTATGGTCATCCGGCTGTCCAAACGATTGAAAAATTGAAAAAAGAGAAGGTGGTTGTCAAAAGAACAGATTTGGACGGAACGATTGAGGTGAGGGTTGATTCAAAGGGCGTCTGGAAGATGAAAGCAAAATAAAGCCCCCTCTTGCGAGGGGGCAAAGCCTAATTGAGAGCATTGGCGACAGCCGCGCGGACCGCGCGGCGGGCAAGGTCATCGGCCTGCTCGAACTCTGCCTCGAGCGGGTCCCCTTGCCCCAAGACAATCCGGGCGCGACGAAGCGCTTGAGCGCTTCCGGTGGCCCGGAAGACATTGAGTTGCTTTCGGGTTTTGAGGTCGATTTGGCGCAGAACCACACCGACCTTCAAACCTTCAAGTCGAGCCGACTGTCGCCAGTTTCCGGCTGTGTAGGCCGTCTCGCTGGCGACATAGGCGCTGACATAGAAGATATCGTCAGCGCCGGCGAAGGAACCGATATCTTTGCGGCCTTCGCCATTCCTGCCCCATTCAGAGTTTTCAAGAGCAAGTTCCTCCTGAATGGGGCCGACATCTTGGGTGGACACAAGTACCGTCCACCCCTGCTCCCCCAAGACCGCCTCAGTTTCAATTTTGGCGGTCTCGGAAAGCGATTGGTCGTAGTAACTCCTAAAGCCCCAGCCGTAGTCATAACGGCGGGCCTCAGGGTCAACCACGACCACCGCCTTTCGCCCTCTTTGGAGCCGGGATCTTGATGGGGCATTCCGGCCCAAGAGGGCTTCCAGCCGTTTGACGCGGTTTCCGGTATCCGGATGGCTCGCAAACCATCCGATCACCGGAACCTTGGCGTCGCCGTTTCCGTAGCGGCTTTGAAGCCGCTTCAAAACGGCAACAGCCGCTTCCGGCCGAAAACCAGCCTTTTGGACGAGTATCAAGGCGTTTTTGTCCGCCTCATACTCATCCTGGCGGCTTTCGGAGCCGGCCAAAAGCCCAGCGCCAAGTTCAACGCCGAGCTTGACCGCTTTCTCCTTGCCGCCAAGGGCTTTGGCAGCAAGGGCTCCCAAAAGTCCGCCCAGGCTGGCTTGGTTCCTTTGGCGGAGGTGATGTCCGCCTTGAAGATGGCTCACCTCGTGAGCTATCACAAAGGCAAGCTCATCTTCCTCCTCAAGCGCTGCCAGCATTCCGCTGGTAACGCCGAGGCGGCCATCACCACTGGCCCAGGCGTTGAGGTCATTATTTTGCTCGATAACGACCTCAACCGGCCGGCCAGCCGCCTGGCTGAGACGGGAGCAGACCCTTTCCAGGTCTTTCCCGTCTAAGGCCCAGACCTTGCCCGAAAAAAGACAAAGCAGGGCCAAAACCACCAAAGTGGTATTGCGCCAATTGCGGAAGGTCATCTTTCGCGCCTGGCGCCTTCTTTCCTCCTCTTCAGCCTTTTTGGCTCGGAGGTAGGCCCTCTCAAGAGCCTTTCTCTCTTTGATTTGAGAGAAGGCCTCTGAGAAGAGCCCAGCTGCCAAAATAAGGCAGCACCCCCCGCAGAGGAGGGAGAGGCAGGAGAGGAGTTTCTCTTGAGACAACTCTCCCTCCCAGTCCGGCGCAATAAACGAGAAGCGCCGGAACGCTTCGGCAAGGGCCAGACACATGATCCCGCCGATCATTTTTTTAACGATCATTTTCTCACCTCCTCATTCCCCTTTGGGGAATCTCCCATTTTAGCACAAACCCCCTTGAAAAGCAAGGCAAAAGAGGTTAAAATAGAAAAGATTAACTTAACCTTTTTATTTTAAAAAAGCGATGTCCGGACACAGTAAATGGTCACAAATTAAATACAAGAAGGCGATTACCGACGCCCAAAAAGGTCGCCTTTTTACCAAGTTGGCCAACGCGATTACCCTGGCTGCTCGTGAAGGAGGCGACCCAGAGGCGAATTTTAAACTCAAGGCAGCGATTGAAAAGGCTAAAGAGCAGAATATGCCCACTGCTAACATCGAGCGGGCGATTAAAAGAGGAACCGGTGAACTGGAAGGAGCAAGAATCGAAGAGACAACTTATGAAGGTTATGGACCGGCTGGGGTGGCCTTGATAATTTCAGTGATTACCGACAACAAAAACCGGGCGGTCAGTGAGATTAGAAATATTCTCAACAAAGCAGGTGGCAAATTGGGTCAACCCGGCAGTGTGGCCTATCTCTTTGAACAAAAAGGGGTGATTCATCTTGAGGTTGATTCCGCTTCTCAGGAGGAAGCCGAGCTTTTGGCGATTGATGCCGGCGCCGAAGATATCAGTAATGAGGGGAACAATCTTTTTGTTTACACCAAGCCCAATGAACTTTTTTTGGTCAAGAAAAACCTGGAAGCAAAAGGGCCGAAAGTGGTTTCGGCGAGTTTGTCTATGGAGCCAAAAACAACGGTCAAGGTGGTTGATTTGGAACGGGCGCGACAGGTGTTAAAGATGATGGATGCCCTGGATGAATGTCAGGATGTGGCTAATGTTTATGCCAATTTTGATATTCCGGATGAGGTGCTTCATCAGGTGAGTGGAAGTTAATCAGAAGGAGGGGAATTGATTATTTTGGGTTTTGATCCGGGGACCGCAACAACGGGTTATGGCATTGTGCAAGCAGAAAACGGCAAAATCAAACTGATTGCCTATGGCACAATTGAAACAAAAGCCAATAGTTATATGCCCGCCCGGTTGCGTCAGATCTATCTGGCAGTGCGGCGTTTGATTCGACAATACAAACCAGATAAAATTGCTTTAGAATCCCTCTTTTTTTACAAAAACCAGAAGACAGCCATTACCGTTGCCCAAGCGCGGGGGGTGATTATGATGGCTTGTCAAAGTTTGAGGGTGTCGGTGATGGAATATCCGCCCCTTTTTGTTAAAAATAAGATTTGTCAAAACGGTCGCGCCAACAAAAAAGAGATGCAAAAAAAGATTAAACTCCTGCTTAAATTAAAAGAACTGCCCAAACCAGATGACGCGGCCGATGCTCTGGCGGCTGCGATTTGCTGTTTGACAGAAAGAAAAGAAGACAGGTAAAATAAAAAAGAGTTTTTAAAGGAGTTCTATGCCTAAACTGCGACAAAATCCCTTAACTGGTGAATGGGTGGTCATTGCTCCTGAAAGGGCGAAACGGCCCCAGGATTATGTTCTTTCAAAACCGATTCCCAAAAAGCGGGTTTTGGAGTTTTGTAATTTTTGTCTGGGCGGAGAAGCCTACAACAGTCGGATAGAGGAAGCAGGGAGCGAGCATGTCTATGTGGTTAAAAATAAATATCCTGCTTTTGTGCCCGAGGAAGCGGTTGTCTTGGATGCGGGTAAACTCTATTTCAGTCAAAAAAGCATTGGCGACCACGAGGTGATTTGTTTCTTGGACCATCAGAAAGATTTGGAGGAGCTGCCTCCTTCTCATCTTGAGGAGCTCTTTTTGGTCTATCAACAAAGGATCCGTTTCCATTCTCAAAACCCGAGCATTGAATATATTATGCCAATTCACAATCATGGTCCTGAAGCCGGTGAGTCGATTGAGCATCCCCATTCCCAACTTTTCGCCTCCTGTGTTATTCCGAACCAGATTAGAAGAGAGGTAGCGTGCTGTGATGATTTTTATCAAAAAACTGGTCGCTGTCTTTTGTGCGAGATTATGGCTGAGGAGAAGAAGCAAAAGGTCCGTTTGGTCGCGGAAAATGATTACTTCCTTGTCTTTTGCGCTTACGCCCCCCGCTTTCCTTTTGAGATGTGGTTGGTGCCGAAAGAGCATCAGGCGCGGTTTGAGGAGATGAACGAAGAAGAACGACACCACCTCAGCCTTCTTTTCCGCCGAATCACCCACCAGTTATTTAAAGGTTTAAATGACCCTCCTTATAACTTCTACCTTCACACCGCTCCGGCAAGACAGAACCACTACCAAGATTATTACCACTGGCATATTGAGATTCTGCCCCGATTGACCACCTTTGGCGGTTATGAGTTGGGTAGCGGGATTGTCATTGATGTGGTCTCACCAGAGCGAGCGGCTGAGTTTTTAAGGGAAGTGAAAGTAAAATAAATATAAAATATAAAAATAAAACCAACCCAAGCTATCTAACCAAAGTCTATTAAAGAAAAACCAAAAACAAGAGGTCAAAAGATGAGAAAACTAAGAATTTTTCAGATTAATCATATGTTTTTGGATGGGGGAGGTCGCGAGGAGCATATTTTCTACATCAGTAAGGAATTGATTCAACGTGGGCACGATGTTTCTGTGATTACCTCGGACTATATGGCTTCTGGCGAACCACTCATTGGTCGAAAGGCAAGACAGATTCCTGGTTTTAAAATCATTACCCTAAAGGGATATCAGACTCAAATTCCACCAGGCAGAATTTTGATTCCTGACCTGATGGAAACTCTTTTGAAAAACAACAATGTTGATGTTATCCATGCCCACGGGATGGGAGAGCAGGTGGCCCAAGATGCTTTTTATGCCGCCAAAATCAAAGGGGTTCCCTTTGTCTTTACCCCACATTTTCATCCTTGGTGGTCATATGAAAAATTGCATGCTCAAAGAATTTGGAAGGTTCTTCAAGAAACCCAGCTCAGAATGATTGCAGAGCACTCTGATGCCCTGATTTCGGTCTCGGAAACTGGTCAAAAGGACTTTATTAAGTATGTGAAGTATAAAGGGAAAAATATGGTTGTGATCCCAAACGGTTTGGATCCGGATTTGAAAATCCCTTCCAAAGAAGAGATTCGGGCGGTTTGGGAGAAGTTTAAAATTCCTCCCAATAAGAAGTACCTTATCTTTCTTGGTTCGGTGACCAACCCGCGTAAGGGTGCCCTTGAAGCGGTTCAAGTTTTTCGTCAGGTTCGCGAAAAGATGCCTGATGCCCATATGTTGGTAGTGGGACCCTGGAGTTCTCGCTATATCAGTACCACGCCGGTTCTTAAAATAGTGGAAAAGTTAGCCAAAGCAAAACACGTCACGGTTACCGGCTACGTGAGCGAATCTGATAAGTACAGTCTTTTGGCAGGAGCAGATGTAATGGTTAGCCCCACTGTCTATGAAGCATTTGGCATTACCTTAGCCGAAGCCCTCTACTGCAAAATACCGGTTGTCGCCACCAAGGTGGGCGGTGTTCCTTATGTCATTCGAGATAAAATTGATGGATTCTTGATTAAAGAACAGACGAATATTCCTGCCTTTGCTCGCGCTTGCTTAAGGTTATTACGAAATCCAGAACTGGCTAAAAAAATGGGCCAAGCCGGGCACGAGCGAGTCAAAAGAAAATTTCAATGGGATAAGGTGTCTCAAAAATTAGAAGAGTTATACTATCGTGTGATAGAACGGAATCAGAAGAAAAAATGAAGGTGGTTGTTTTTTCTAAATATGGGATGTCAACCAACCAGATGTATCAGGGCGTCCATCAAGGATTAAAGGAACTGGGCATTCCCTTTTGTGACATTAACATTATGGCCGAAAGGTATGGTCAATCTCGGCCTTCACCGAAAAGCATCCCTCAACTGAAACCAAGTTCTCGCTTTCAAAAACAAGATCAAGGAATATTGGAGCGTCTTTGGGCATTTCAACCCGATCTTATTTTAATCACTCAGGCAGAAGGTCTCTGCTTTTTGGTGGATCATGGTCCAGAGATCAAAAGATTAAAGGCAATTGTTGCCTATTGGCTTTGTGATCTTGCTTATCAGGTTTTCCCCAATCAAGCATTGGGTCAGCTTCTTGACTTTATGTTTTTAACCAATCAAGGGCAGATTCCTAAATACCAGAAACAATGGGGTATAAAAAACATCTTTTATATGCCGCAGGGATTCATCCCCTATCCTCCTGGTTATCAAAAAAAAGAGAGAAGCAAGGATCTCGTTTTTTTGGGTCGGCGGTATCCAGGGGATCGACGCTACAACGAGCGGAACCGTTTTTTAGATCAAATTGCCCAGAAGTTTGATTATACCGAAAGAGATGATGTGCCGTCTGAAAAAATGAGTCAGTTTTTGTCCGATTTTAAAATTGTTTTAGGAATGAATTGGCGTAACGATGTTGAACTTTATACCTCGGATCGTTTGTTTCTCGTCTTGGGTGCAGGCGCCTTCTACCTGACTCACTATTTCCCCGGCTTAGAAAGACTCTTTCAGAATAGGCGACATTTGGTCTGGTTTAAAAATATCGATGAGGCTGAAGCGCTCATTCGTTATTTTTTGAAAAACGATCAAGAAAGAGAAAGCATTGCTCAGCAGGGTTATCTATTGGCTCTTCAAAAGCACACCTATCGCCATCGTTTAAAGAATATCTTTGATATAATAAGTAAAAAGACGGATCGATTTTATGGATTTTTGGAGGAAGAATGAAAATTATCACCATTTGTTCTAACGAGTATACCGCACCGCCCCCCGAAGACGCGATTCATGCCTCATTGTATATTTCTAGCTTGTTGGCCGAGGGGTTAGCCAAAAAAGGACATCGTGTCGTTTTTGTTTGTGCGCAGGGGTCAACGGTGAAGACGGAAAAGGTTTTTTCCACAACCAAGCCATTCTTCGAGGTGGTGACAAAAAAAGAGTGGGACGAATTGCAAGATATGCGCTTGAGGGCTCAGCTCATTTTTCCGTTTGAGGTTGACCTTTATCTAAAATTATTAGAAGCGATTCAGAGCGAGAGATTTGATGTCGTTCATTTTCATGCCACCCCTGTCTTTATGGGTTTGCCCTTTGGTAAACGAACCGGACTGCCCAATGTTTTTACTCTTCATGGGGGCTCGACACCGCTTGAGTTGAGGGTGACCGAAAGATTTAACGAGCCAAATAATTATTTCATTTCTATCAGCGACCACCAAAGGAAAGAATTTCCTCGACTGCCCTTTTTCCGAACAATCTATCATGGTCTCCCTCTGGAGAATTTTGCATTTGAGCCCAAGGGAGGGGATGGGATGGTTTTTTGTGGCAGATTAATCAGGGCCAAAGGGGTTCTTGAGGCTGTTCAGGTGGCTAAAAGGCTGGGTCGCCGCTTGCTGGTTAGTGGAGATATCAGGGGTTCTCAAAAAAATTATTTTGACGAAGAAGTGATGCCTGAAATTAAAACCTCTGCTGGTTTGGTCAAGTTTGTTGGTCTGATTGAGCGTTTGAAAATCAGTCAATTTTATAGGCGAGGAAAACTGTTTTTGTTCCCCCTTCAGTGGGAAGAGCCGTTTGGATTAATTTTGATCGAATCGATGGCCAGCGGAACGCCTGTTGTGGCGTTTGCCCGCGGTGCTGTGCCGGAAGTGATTAAAGATGGCCAAACCGGCTTTTTGGTTAATCCATCCAAAGCAGATATTAGGGGCAATTGGCAGATTAAAAAGACAGGATTAGAAGGGATTATGGAGGCCGTCGAGAGGATTTACCACCTGCCAGAGGAGGAATACCTTCAAATGAGACGGGCCTGTCGAGAACACGTGGAGAAAAACTTTTCAATTGAAAAGATGGTTGAGCGGTACGAAGAGGTGTTCAAAGAAGTGTCAAAAAGGTAGTTCGATTGCACCGATGACACCGGCGTGCTCAATATATTTGCCCAAGGCAATTTTTGTTTTGGTTGCTTCTTTGGGATAAATGCGCAGTAGCGTTTGATAATGCTTTTGCACCTTTTGAAGGAGTCCTTTGCGTCGGGCAATGCCGCCTGTTAGGACAAAAAGGTCTGGTTTGGTGACTGTGGTGATAATCTGGATTCCTTGAGCAATTTTAGAAGCGATCCAGTCCCAAGCCTTTTCGTTTTCAAGTTGCGCCGGTTCTTGACCAAATCGTTGTTTAATCGCCTTGGCCGAGATATAAGCTTCCAAACAACCCCTTTGTCCGCACCCACAAAGCGGACCTTGGGGGTCTAAAATCATATGCCCTGCCTCAACATCCCAATTGCCGTGGTAAATATGACCATTGATGATGAGACCATAACCGATACCTGAACCGAGAGTAAAACCACTGACAATCCCAAAACCCTTACCCGCCCCCACCTTTGCTTCCCCATAAATCGCCAAATTAGCGTCGTTTTCCAGCAAAATTTCCGCACCAAGATAGTCTTCCCAGAGATGAAAATCAGCTCCACTCCAGCTGGAACGATTCGGCGCTTTTAAGATTTTCTTCTTTTTTAGCTCAAGGGGACCGAAACAGCCAACCACCACTTTTTCTGGCTGACCAAAGATTTCTTTAATCAAACGGGCGACTGACTGACCGGTTTTGCGAAAATCATCATCAGTGGGAATGCCGGTGAGGATAAAATATTGACCCAGTTTTTTGAAATGACCGGCTTTTGTTTTTAGGTTGAGACTGCCAATTTTGATTGTGGAAGCACCAATATCAATCCCGACTTTCATCCTTTTTACTTTATCATAAGTTCATCCTTCTGACAAAAATTGATTGTTTTAAAAGAGTCTTTATGCTATCTTGGGGTTGAGGTTTTATGCTTGCGATTGGGATTGTTGGGTTGCCCAATGCGGGTAAATCAACCCTGTTTAATGCTTTGGTCTCGGGATATCAGGCAGAGGTAGCGAGCCATCCCTTTACCACCATTCAGCCCAATGTTGGAATTGTGGAAGTGCCTGACGAACGGTTGGAACTTTTAGCAGAACGTTTGTCTTTGCCCAAGAGGGTTTTTACCACCATCCAGTTTGTGGATATTGCTGGTTTGGTCAAGGGTGCTCATCAAGGAGAGGGTTTGGGGAATCAGTTTTTGGCTCATATCCGAGAGTGTTCTGTTATCCTGCATCTGATTCGTTTTTTTGACGAGGGTATTCCTGCGTCAGGAGGTGTGGTTGATCCGGAGTCAGATTTGGAAACCGTGCGGACCGAACTGCTCTTAAAAGACCTGGAGACCATCTCAAAGGTCCTTGCCGATAGAAAAATCAGACCCCAAAAAAGGGCTATCTTGGAGAGAATTTCAAACCTCATCAACCAAAATCGATCTCTGAGCACTTTGAAGCTGAATGAGGAAGAAGAAAAAGAGCTTGTTGATTTAAATCTTTTCAGTCTTAAACCAGTGCTATATGTTGCCAATGTGAGCGAGTCGCAACTGGACCAACCCCTTCGTCCGGCTTTGCCGCAGATTGATCTTATCCTTTCCACCAAATTGGAATTCGAATTGACCCAGCTTGCTCCAGAAGAGCGCAAGGAATATCTTGCAAGTCTTGGTCAAGAAGAGCCGGCTTTAGCTCAGGTGATTAAAAAGGCTTACCAATTGTTAGGACTGATTACCTTTTACACCCTTTTGCCAGACCAGATTCAGGCTTGGTCAATTAAAAAGGGGAGCTCTGCTTTAAAAGCGGCTGGTCAGATTCACAGCGATTTTGAAAAGGGATTTATGAGCGCTTCAGTGATTAATTATCAAGATTTGCTTCGCTTTTCTTCTTTTCAAGAGGCAAAACAGGCTGGCTTGGTTAAAAAAGAGGGGCGGGATTATCAGGTGGAAGATGGCGATGTTCTTTATTTTCAGTTCCGTTAATTGAGCCTCATTGAGAGCATTTGCTATAATCAAAATAGGCGGTGGTAGTTCAGGGGCAGAACGTCTGCTTCCCAAGCAGAAGGTCGCCGGTTCGAATCCGGTCCACCGCTTTTTATTTTGGACAGAGCTGTTTAAAATTGAGCAGTTCTTCGGGCTTGATTCCTTCTTGAATCACCTCGACATTAAGGCAGTCAATTACAAACTCAAGCCTTCCTTTTGAGACATTGAGTTCCCTGAGACCAATCGTGTGGAAATAGGTTTTGAGGGGAAAGTCGTTGTCGTCGGCAATTTTGAGGGCGAGAAAGTAGGGCAAAGGTAGAGAGCCGAGTTTCCAGCCCTTTAAATCAACCATCAGCTGAGAGGAGGAAAAAGAGGGTTCTAACACGGCCTTGACCCAAAGTCGGTGGTTGAGATAAGAAGGAAGAGAAAAGAGAGAAGAAAGGTCAAAAAGACCATCAACTTCGATTTCACCGGGTCGAAGTAAAACCTGGCCCTTTAAAAGAGTGGGAATTTCTTGGGACTGCTTTTTGGCTTGAGCAAAGTATCCCAAAAGATAGCCGGTTAATTCTTCTTCAGTGAAAATAAGATGAAGAGAATCCAGTTCTTCGCCCTGTTTGGCCGCCTCTTTTAAAGAAGAATGAAGTTTTGTTTGGAATTGCTTTGGGCTTTTGGGAGGGCTCGAGACCAAGAGGTGGGGTTCGCGGTAAAGGAGCGGGACCTTGAGCAAGCCACTTAAACCCAAAACCAAAAAGAGAGCAAACAGAAAAAACAGAATTACCCCGAGACAACCCAAACAACACCCGCGGCGCTTCTTGTTCTGCTTTTTTTCTTGGTTTATCTGTGGCTCATTCATCTTAAGGCAAAATCCGCACCCCTTGATCCACAAAGACCTTCTTGAGATTATTGAAGCACTTTTTCGGTCCTTCTTCAAGCCCTGATTGTGAGTATTTTTTGGCCCATAAAGCCTTGGTTTTGCCGAGATATCTTTGTTTCTTTCGTCTGTTTTTAACCAGGGTGAATTCGTTTTAAAAAATGTTAAAATGGAATCAGAATCAACAATGGTTCTGCCCGTGTAGCTTAGTGGCAAAGCAGCGGTTTCGTAAACCGTCGACGGAGGTTCGATTCCTCCCACGGGCTTTTTTGATTAATCAATGAAGATTTTGATTTTGGTTTTTTCTTTTTTACTCTTGAGCCAATCCTGATAACTTTGGTCCAACTGTCCTCTTTTCTCAATCACCTTAAAGAGATAGAAACCTAACCCGCTCTTGACTGGTTCTTTGGAGATTTCGCCTGGCTTGAGGCTAAAGATTGCTTTTTCTAATTCTTGGGGCAGGGGTTGACCATTAAAAAGACTCTCCCGATTTAACCAGCCCAAATCACCGCCTTGCTCTCGAGAATTAGCGTCTTCTGAAAATTTCTTGGCTAACTGAGCAAAATCAGCGCCAGCATTAAGTTGTTTTAAAATCTCTTTGGCTCGATTTTCGTCCTTGACCAGAATTTGAGCCACATGAACAGAAACAAAGACCTCTCTTTGGAATTTACTGACCAGCAGTCTTTCTCTGAGGAGCTGTTTCATATCCTCAATTGTTCCGCCGTAAAGATCTGCCCACATCCGCCGCACCTTTTCTTCTCCGCCTACCTCTTGGACAATTTGGCGAAAACCGGCTTCTGATTCCTCGGAGGAAAGCGCAAGATGATATCTCTTGGTTTCTATTTCAACCAGCCGTTGTTCAATCAGCATCTCCAATGTTTGTTTTCTGAGGGTCTGTTCATCCAGTGAGGCGTTTGTTCTCTGAATAAAATGAGCAGCAAATTGTTGATGGTAATCTAAATTAGCCACCGTAATAATCGTGGGACCAACAATCGCGGCTGGGTAGGGAATGATTTTGACGATTGTTTTGGTGCCGTATCGACTCCAATGGTAGCGGTAAATACCCAGACCATAAAAAAGCACTATAAACATAACCAAAAGAACAAGACCAATCAAAAGACGAAAAAACAACTCTTTTGACCTTTTGGGCCAATGCGAGACAATCGGTCTCAGTTTTTTCTTGAAAGCAGCAACCTTTTTGGTGCTGGTTTTGAAAAGATTTGCGATTTTCATAGGAATAGGGTTAAAAGAACCAATAAAATAGTGATCGCGACAGTCAAACCATAAGATAAGGCCGGCGCCTTTTTGACTACCACAAACCAAAAAAGATAGAATAAAGCGGTGAGGATGAAGCTCTTAGCCAAAGGGTTCAGGGGGAGGCGACTTAATACCACCGTTGCCTCAAACAGAGAGATTAACAGAACCAAGGCAAAGACTATTTTATCTCCTTCTTGAACCGTTTTGGCAAGAAGATAAAGAAAAAGAAAGAGAAAAAGCAAAAGAAAGACCAATTCTAAAATCCAATAAGCAAAGACAAAACTGGCCTGAAGGTTTTGTAAGGCAAAGAGGGCTAAAAACAGATTTAAAAAGACCAGAAACTCTAAACTTTCTTTTTGTTTTTTAAGGTACCAATACAAGGCGCTGACAAAGATAAAAAGAGCGACCCAAACCTCTAACTTCCCACCAAAAGGTCGGAAGAACCAAAAAAGACCCAGATTAAGAAAGAGAAAAAGGGGCAAGAAGGTTTCGTCAATTAGATTCTTGATAGTCTTCCCCCAGGATGACCAAGAGATCAACATTACCTCCACTGCTTCTTTGGGACTTTATGATTTTAGCATTGAGTCGTTTGGAAAGCAAGGAAAGGGTGATTGGTTTTTCGCCGCCAGTATAGTCATAAATCGTGGTTTTGGGATAGGGCGAAGAAGCGGTCGTTATCCGAACCACCTGATAGCCGTAGCTCTTGAGTAATTGGGCGACTTCTTGGGCTAATCCTTTTTTGGTGGTTCCGTTCTGAACCTCGATTTTAGCTGTTTCCCGAGCAAGATAAGGATCAGTTAAAAACTCATGAACAAACCGTTGGATTTCTCGGAAATTGCCTGCTTTTGGCACCAGATAATACCCCTGGCTCCCGTTTTTGGCGACCAAGAGTCCGTCAGCGCTTGAATCCAAAACCTTGGTCACAATCTCACCTTTGCTCATCTCTTGAGTCAAACTGAGTAAACGCTGAACCTCGCCCAAGGTAAGATCGGTTTTTAAATGATTACCCAAGATGCTGATTATTAAAGAGACCTTTTTAGGGTTGGAGAGGATATTCAAAGAAGTTGCCTTTTGGAGAAAGGCCTTAAGGAATTTTTGCTGTCGGGCGCTGCGGTCAAAATCAGAGGTGGTTTCGCGGCTGCGGACATATTTTAAAGCGGTATTGCCATCCAGATGGTGCCAGCCTGCTGTGATGAAAAAGGGATTATAGTGTTTCATATCTGGGGCAGGATAATAAGGGTCAGAAATCGCTTTGTCGACATAAATATCTACCCCATCAACCGCATCAACCAACTTAACAAAGCCATCAAAATCAAGGCGAACAAAGTAGTGAATCGGCAAATCAAGGACCTCGCTTAAGGTTTGCTTCATCAAGGCAGGACCACCGCCGGTTGTTTTGGGATTGCTTTCACCATAGGCATGGACATAGTTAATCTTGGTCCCACCGATTCCTGGTACCTCAAGATAAAGATCTCGCGGGATAGAAAGCAGCCCTGCCTTTTTGTTGGTCGGGTCAATCGAAACGAGCATAATTGTGTCCGTGAGATTGGGTCCAGGATGCTTGCCGCCACCAATGCCTAAAAGAAGGATATTAATCCGACCATCCCCTTCGCCCTTTAACTTGTTAGCCTCAACTTTGGGCAAAAACCAAGGTGCTTGTCCATCAATATTGGGCGTAAAAATTTGGTTTCCTGCTTGAGCCAGCAAAAACAAAAACCAAGCCACCAAACCAATAATCGCGCCACCAAAAAAACCCAAGATGATTTTTTTCCACCCTTTTTTGAGCATCTTAAAACCAAGATAACATTTCTGAAAAATTAGGACAAGCCCTTAATAAGGTAGCGTGGTCGGAGAGGGGTCGGTTTGGTGCCCCTTTTGAGTTTGAGAAAGGCTTTTTGAGCAAGCAAAAGAGGCTGAGCCTGATATTGCTTGCCAAAAAAACCATAAAGAGGGATTTTTAAGATTAAACCAAAAGCCTGTGCCACTGCCAAACCCGCCCGCAGACCAGTAAACGAACCCGGTCCCTCAAACACCGCCATTGCCCGCAATTCTTTTAACCCGACCTTGTTTTGACGCAAAAATTGGTCAAGATAAAAGAGGAGGTCTTTTTTTTCTGTGCGTGGGACCACCCATTCTTTTTCTATTTTTTTAGGCCAAAACAAGGCGATACGGTAATCTTCTTGGGAGGTGTCAATGGCTAAAATCATTTTGAGTCTTTGGGCTCTTTTTAGTTTTGCTTTTGGGTGTCTTTGGGAGGGGAAGGGTTGATGAGGGGTTGATTTTCAGGGTTCGTTTATTTTTTCCTTCAACCTGAAACTCGACCAAAACCAGTTTATCAGAAAAATTTTTCTTCAACCAATCCTGAATCTTATTCGGCCATTCAATCAGAGAAACAACCTCTTTTCGACCGAGATAATCGGAAAGTCCCAAAGAAGCAATCTCTTCTTCATTTTTGAGCCGATAAAGATCAATGTGCACGAGCCTTTTGATTTTGGGGTTTTCCAAAACAGGATATTCCCTTAAAAGCAAAAAGGTCGGGCTTTGAATCAGTTGTTTGAGCTTGAGCCCTTTGGCCACCCCTTTGACAAAGGTGGTTTTACCGCTACCGAGCGGGCCGCTTAAGGCGATGATTTCGCCACCTTGCAACCAACGCGCCCACCCTTGCCCAAACCTTTGAGTTTCGGTTGAGTTTGAGGTTTTGATAATCATAGATTAAATAACCTATCACAAAAAAGCCGCCTAAAGCAAGAGGAAGGCTCCAGGGAAAAGAATCCCGCTTGGCCGCCGCCCCCAACACCTTACCTTCCTCTTCTTTCGGTTTCTCTTTTGCTTCATTTTGAGAAGCAGCTGTCTTTTTAAAAGGGTTTTCCGAAGGCAAGGCTCCTTGTTCGGTTTTTAGGTCTTCGTTAAAGCGAGGCAAAAGGCGAAAATCCTCTTTGTATTGACTGACAATGCCGGTTGCCAAAAGAACGGTCCCTGCTTTTAAGCGCGGTTTTTCGATTTGGGCTTCTTTTTTGAGATACACCTTAATTCTTTGCCCATCACTCTGAAGATAAAAGAGACTGCCTTGCGGTTCGGTGACCGCTCCTTTTGTTGAGACCAACATCCCTTCATAGGCTTCCCCGATTTGTCCAATTGTCAAGGAAAGCGGTTTTGGGGGAGATTCTTTGGCCAAAACGGTGATATCTTGAGCGCGATTGATTTTGATGCGCCTTTCCTGATAAGCAGTGGAAAGCAGACCCAAAACCTGAATCTTTTGGCCCAAGGACAAAACAGGAAAATCGCCTTTTTGGGAATAGACCTGGATCCCGCTGCTTTCATCTTGAAGATAGAAATAGCGTGAAGAAAAAAGGCCTGGCGGTGCTGTCACCCAGCCACTAACCAAAACCTGGGTTTCATCCGGACTTTGACGCGCTTTTTTGATGGAGAGTAAAGTTGGGCTTTGGGGATCGTTTGGAGTTAAGTGGCTGACCAGCGGGGCTGAAGGAGACGATTCCAAGACTGTTTTGGGAGGTTCTGGATTGGTGGTTGGTGGGGGTGGGGGAGGGGGGCTGTTGGGCGCTTTGGGGGTGCCTTTTTCAGTTGTTTGGGGATCAAAATTGACTGAAGCAGAGGCGGTGTGCCAGTCTTCTTTTGTGGAGCCGTCGGAGGGGTTTTCGTTCCTTTCCATGGAAGCCTTTTCGTTGGCACTGTTTTTACCAGCAAAAGGCATTTCGCCGTTATTGGCTTGGTCAATCAAAACCCCTTCTTGGGAATAGAGTTCTACTTTTAAAGCGGAGTTGGAAAGACTTAAGGTGGAGGTGATAAAATCAGGGTCAACATTTAAAACAGAACGCCCCTTTGAAAACAGGTATTCTTTATCATTATTGGAGATTAAAAAATAACCTTGGGCTGAGATGACCGCTCCTTCCGGAAGCACAATTTCCTTATTGCTTTCCGCTGCCCCTTTCAGTTTGAACCCAGCCAGCTCAATCGGTCGGTCAGTCATATTTTTCAACTCCAACCATTCATCATAAGGAGAAGTAGTCGAGCCCATCCACATCAGCTCATTGATAATAATCTCTCGAGGTTTGACCTCGTTTTGGGCCTGGACTAACAAAACCGGTTTTTCAAACCCCAACAAGAAAGAAAGACACACAAGCAAGACCAATTGGTTAAAATGAGATTTTTGGAAAAGCCCCTCCATTTTGACTTTATCCTTTGACCACCCCCAAAGGCAAAAGACGGGCGACCTTCTTGGCTAATCCCGCTTTCTCAATCACCCTGACCACCTCCTCAATGTCTTTGTAGGCAAAAGGGGCTTCTTCTGCCAGACCAGCGCTGCTGCGACTTCTGGGATAGATTCCTTTTGCCTCCAAATCCTTTTTTAAGTTTTCACCCCAAATCTGCTTTTTGGCCGCTGTCCGTGACATCAACCTACCCGCACCATGAGCGCAAGAAGCAAAGGTTTCTTCTGCCTTTTTTTGACCAATCAGAAGATAAGAAGCACTGCCCATCGAGCCAGGGATTAAAACAGGTTGATTTTCCAGACAGCGAGCCGCTCCTTTTCGATGAACGCACAACTTAACCCCTTTATGCTCTTCGACCCGAGCGATATTGTGACCCATATGCCAGACCAAAGAAAGAGGACCCAATGGCCAGGCTTTTCTAATAAAATGAATTAAAATTTGATGATTGGCATAGGCGTAATTGGCTGCCGCGGCCATTGCCCCAAAATAATTCTGACCTTCTTTTGAAGAATAGGGCATACAAGCCAATTCCGGGTCAGGCAGTTTGATTTTGTATTTGGTTAAAACCGAGCGAGCAAGATTGACATAATCAGTGCAGACCTGATGACCTAATCCACGCGAGCCAGTATGAATCATAATACAGATTTGGTTTTCGAAGAGACCGAATTGCTTGGCCCAAAAAGATTGATAAATTTTTTCTACCCACTGCAGTTCCAAAAAATGGTTGCCCGAGCCCAAGGTGCCCAATTCATCTTCGCCTCTTTTTTTCGCCTTTTCTGAAACCGTTTCTGGTTGGGCATTTAAAAAAGTGCCCTGGTCCTCCATCCTTTCTAAGTCCTCTTTTTGACCATAACCCTTTTTGACCGCCCAAGCCGCTCCCTCTTTGAGCACCTCTTCGTATTCTTGGGCAGAGATTCTGATTGGTCCTCTTACTCCGACCCCTGACGGCACTCCTTTGAACAAGGCTTCGATGATTTCAGGAGTTTGATTTTTAATTTCCGCAAGACTGATCTGGGAGGCCAAAAGCCCAATTGAGCATTTGATATCATAACCATTTGCTCCTGGGGAAATCACGCCATCAGGCAATCGGGTAGCAATCACCGAACCAATCGGCGCGCCGTAGCCTTCGTGGCAATCCGGCATCAACAAGACGTTCTTGTAAACCCCGGGCAGCGTGGCGGTATTAGTCAACTGTTCTAATGACCGGTCCTCAAAAACCTGGCTCAGCAACTTTTCAGAAGCATAAATTTTCGCCGGTACCCGCATCTCTTTGCGGAACTCCTTGGGTAATTCGTAAAGATAGACCGCGATTTTGCGTAAATTTTTTTGACTAATCCGCATCTCGATTTTATTTTAACCCAAAAACCCCTCTTAAAACAGTTTCAAATCCCAAAACCACTTGCTCAATAACCGTTCATAATCCCTCTTGAGTTGTTCCAACCCATTTCTGAGCGAGTCTGATTTTTGGTCTAGCACAGGAATCCAACCGTATTTACCCCTTACCTTAATCTGCTTCTGCAGTTTTCCGATTCTTGTTGGGGATCTCTCTTGCTCTTTTTTCTTTGCCGGAAGTTGACTGGTTGAGTCTTTACTTTTTTCTTGGGGTTTTTGTTTTTGCTTGCTTAATTCTCCCACTCTTTGATGCAAATCCCCTTTTATTAAAATTAGATATCAAAAACAATCACTGCTTCGTAGCCTTGTTTGGTTTTTTGGATTTTTAAGTTATGGTAGGTGGCGCTTTTGACTTCAAATTTTAAGGGAGGGAGCGGATAGGGTAAAAGCTCTGCTTTTAGTTTATTATTTTTTAACTCTAATTTGATCACTTGATAACCTTGATTTTCGACATCCGAAAGATAAAGAAGCTCATTTAAAAAATTGACCAAAAGGGTTTCCTGGTCTTTTCCTTCCACTTCCAACTTGATTTTTTGACTTTTTTGGGTTGGTTTGGGCAAAGGAGAGTCTGCGCTGACCGAATAAAGCGCCGAAGCAGCATCCTGAAACAACTCCAAAAGATTTTTACCCCAAACCTTAATTTTTAAATCAGCCGCATGTTCTAAAAGAGAATAACCCATCTATTTTAAAGGAGGAAGCTCCTTAAATTGAGCGTCTTGGAAACCGTTTTCTTTTTTAAAGTCGTCGGATCCCAAAGGAGGAGGGAGTTTGTTGCGCCTGATTGCTTCTTGGCAGACACTCAGGATTTGACGCGAGACTTTGTAGGGATGCGGGACAGCTTCGAAAATAAAACGTGGTTTTTCGGCAGCTGTTTGAACAGAAACATCACCAAAATCAAAGATGGTTTGCCAAAAACCAGATTGCCTGGCGGTGACATCCTGAATTTGGTCTAATTCTGCTTCTGAGACTGTCTGGGTGAAAAAACCCAACTGATCGACATCAATGATTCGTTTGGTGGTAATGATGGCTAAATCAAAATAATAATCAACAAAAGCGCGGAAAGAGAGTATCCCAATGATGAAGTAATAAAAAAACAAGATTAAAAACCAGCGTTCCCACGAAAGGCGGCTTAAAATATTTAAAGAAGAGTCTCTTAGTCCTAAGTAGACAATGATCGGCACGAAGAACAAAAAGGCAATCACCGCGGCGATTGGGACAAAGAGGATGGGGTGGCGATGGAGATAAAAGATGAGCGTTTCTTCTTCAGGATGAAGGAATTTGCGAAGGAAGTGGGGTGGCGGATCCGATTGAGGATAAGGATTATCCATTTGCTCCATCATAAAACAGAAGGGCAAAAAGAGCAATCTTTTGTAAAACTTCAGGACTTTTGGTAGACCTTTGGAGGAAAAATGAGCTATCCCAATGTCGATCACAGGTGGTATGCCCTCTAAGCAGCTAAAAGAGAATGCGTTTGGAGTCCTTTTAAAACAGCGTCTTAAGACCTATAATACCTTCAGACCCTACAAAGCCCTCAACAATTTTACCCATAATTTTTAGATATATTAACAACCCCAAAACTCTACAAGGGGTTCTCGGTCTAACACAGGCACAAAATAGCAAAAACTGTGCGTAAAAGAGAACCGTCCCCTGACCGCGTTAACAACCTCAAACTCTACAAGGGGTTCTCGGTCTAACACAGGCGCAAAATACAAAATAGCAAAAACTGTGCGTAAAAGAGAACCGTCCCCTGACCGCCGTCTAAAAGAGAACCGTCCCCTGACCGCCGTCCCCTGACCGCCCTGACCGCGTCCCCTTATTCTTTTTCTTTCGGATATCCCCGGAAATATCTGTCAATAATTTTTCTTCTCTCTGTTTGTAAGGATTCTAAATCTTGGGCAATGAGTTGTCTTTTGTCTTCTCGACTTAACCCCTGTTTTTTCACTGCTTGAGCTCTTCGAATTAAAGATTGAATGCTTTTTTCGCTCTCTTTGTCCCTTAGAGCCACTAATAGGTTTTCTAAATTCAATTTGAGCAATCTCTGCATTGCCGAATAAACCTCATCTTCAGGCACT
>Ga0078972_1006030_pt1 | contig 29570 bp, 28 predicted proteins | sample YelNatPaOPGAMG01_FD_67568 | JGI IMG/M metagenome (GOLD analysis project Ga0078972, IMG submission 67568) | Hot spring thermophilic microbial communities from Obsidian Pool, Yellowstone National Park, USA - OP-RAMG-01 (SPADES assembly) (version 2) | ecosystem: Environmental > Aquatic > Thermal... | reverse complement strand
CGCTCCTGATAGCGAGAAAAAAGCGCTTTCTATAAAACTTTATAAGACATTAAAAGAAGAAGTTGACCACTGGCTTATAGGGCTTACGGTAAAAGATATTAATAGTTACTCGCCTTCAAGCGAACAATTCGATATAGTCATCCATCACTATGACCCATCCCAGAGATATAGCGATGAGGTTGAAAGAACTTTCCAAAGTTTTCTTTCGCGGCTAAAGGGGGATAATCCAAATTTAATTTACTTTAAGACTAATAAAGCAAGTGATACCTTTGTTTATGAGCAGGCTTTTTTAGGTGATACGCCTCTTAGTATGCCAGAGTATAGAGGCAATGTTTATATTCCGATATATCGGCTCTTGGCAGAACTGGGGCTTCCTTTTAGATATGGGACAATGCAGCCAAGTGAATCTATATTTACCAGTTTTCCTTCAGATAAAAAGACAGAATACGAGGCTTACTGGAATAATGAGATTGCCTCAAAAAATACCGAAGGAAGGCAGGTTATTATCTTTAACGGTTTTGGTGGAGAATCGCCAAATAAAGGCCTTAACGAAAAATATTTTCTTGCCGAGGTTAAGAATCTTATCGGTAAAGGTTACTTTGTGATTGTGCTACCTAACCATCAACATTGGGGTACGCTTGAGCAAGCCAATTCTATTTTAAAGCAACTAAAGGAAGACGAAAAAAAGTATGTTTTTGTCGCTCCTGCTCCAGGCGCTGATTCCCGGTTGCATAAATACTTGGTGAGTAAAGCTAAAGGAGTAGTGACTGTAGAAGGAGGTTTAATGCATCTTGCTTTTAACATGGGAGTTCCCTTTGAGGTTATCAGCACTCCTGGTTCGGGAGCCTTTGATAAGTGGTTACCCGCAGGAGCTGGGGGAACAAGAAATGGGCAAGGAGCCGCAGGGTTCGATATAGGAAGTTCTTTTCAGCGCCAGAGCGTCTCTGATTCCTCCTTTGAGGGCGGCTCTATATCTGAGGAAATTGCCCAGGATGCCTACAACAAAGCCAAAGATAATCCTCTTGATTCTTCCCGCACTGCGCACCTTGAGGATATGCTTATAAAATACTTTGGGGTTATGCCAAAGATTTTTCTACTTTCCCGCTCCAAGATGGATGCATTAGGCATAAGCAAAGATAACCACATCATCCGCTATGGCAACAATATCATCATTGAAGAGGAATACTACAACCAGAACCTTTCCCAAAAGGTAACTGACGAAGAAGCGCTTAGGAACGCAAAAGATGGCAAAGGTCTTCTTATGGATCCTCTTTTAAATGTCCTTGCGCATGAGGCAACTGCAGACTACTTGGAAAAGAAAGACCAATCTGCAGGAACAATCCCGGTAGAAGCTGAGGGAAAGCTAAACCTTGAAGATTGGCAGACGCGTTTTGAGGCGCATAAGGGCGTAGAAGTAGATAGGTCGATGGAGACAGATACCCAAAGAAAAAATGCTGAAAGAAAAATGGCTCAATTTTTTGGTAAAGAAAATTTAAATGCGGTTTTATCTTTTATTTTAGAGGGGAGAGACCATCCTGTAATAGTTGATTATAGTCAAGAATTAATCCAATCATCCGCCAAGCTAACTTATAAGCATTTAGTCAGGCTTTCTAATGGAGAAACAATAAGTTTTTATACCAAAGAGAGCGATGTCAGACGAGGGCCTGATATTTCCGCGTTTATCCAGGAACAATTGCGCAAAGAAGCTATTTATGCTAATGAAGCGCACAAGTTAGGGCTTTCGCCAAAAGCCATAACAGTAAGGCATCAAGAAAAAGGAGATATTATCTTAAGCTTAGGAGCCAGAGGTATTTCTTTGGATTCAGTAAACGTGCAGGCTCTTGATGCCGATATTACCAAAGAGTTAATTAAAAATATAGGTTATGCTTTAGGTAGATTGCATCAGGCAGGAATCACGCACGGGGATTTAGTAAATGGAGATGAGGCAAGTGGTTATTTTCTACAAGCCGGACATGTATTTATAGACATAGATAAAAAAATATTTTTTATTGATTTTGGAAATAGCGGGAATATGGCAATAGAAGATGAGTATTCTGGTTCTCGCGAAGCTGTTGTCCGACTTTTTGTCTTGAATGGGCTAATAACTCGTGATAAGGCATTACAGTATTTTGATGAGGGGTATCAGGCGGGCAAGTCTTCTTTAAATTCCTCTGAGATCGCTAAAGGGGATAAAGGGGTAGTTGATGATTCGGCAAACCCACCATCACCAACAGCAAGCTCATCATCAACAGCCGGTGAAAAAAAGACAGGGGGGATTGATTTTCGCGCGTTGCCGATTGCTGTTGAGCCGGATATTTATTTAAACAAAGTCTCTGCGGAAGCCCTAAAAGATATACCAACAGGAAGAGCCATTTTTTCTAAAGATTTAGAAGAGATTGAAAGGATACTGAAAGCAGGAATAATTCCTTCTCCGGAAAGGATACGCGAGTACCTTTTGCAATGTAACGATGAAAGTTTTACTATAGCAGAAGAAAGAGTTATCTCTTGCATTGCAGATATATTGCATGAGGAAGAGGAGCGTTATTGTAAGACAGAAACGCCGCTGAAGGAAATGCTCGTGCTTTTGGAATCCGGTAAGGATGCGGCGAATATAAAGGCAGCGTTAATGAAGATAGTAGTAAATGCAAAAGAGCCAGCGTTAGTCCAATAATTAAACGGCAAAACCAAAAAGGGCGCTACCTTTTAACCTACCGGTAAAAGGCCTGCCTAAAAAAGCGCCCTTTTAATAATAATTTTCCTTGAGCCCATTAAGATTTGATGTTAGAATTAATCTATGATTTTTACCGAACAGAAACAATTAGAAGAAATCATAAATTCTTTAAAAGATTATACAAAGATTTTTATAATCGGCTGCGGAGAATGCGCTACCACATGTAAAACCGGAGGCGAAAAAGAAGCACTTTTATTAAAGCAGAAGTTAGAGAAAATAAAAAAAGAAGTTTTAGGTTATGTTATACCCAAGGCACCATGCGTGGCAGCTTCGGTAAAGCAAGAGTTGGTTAAAAATACAAACACCTTAAAAGAGGCAGAGGCGATTTTAGTTTTAGCCTGCGGTTTAGGGGTTCAGTCGGTAAAAGACAATAACCGTTTTAATCAAAAGGTTATCCCCGGATGCAATAGTTTATTTATTTCTACTGTGGATGCTAAGGGAAGTTTTTTAGAAAAATGTTCCTTATGTGGCGAATGCGTATTGGATTTTACCGAAGGTATTTGTCCGATTACCCTTTGTCCCAAAGGGCTTTTAAATGGTCCTTGCGGAGGCATGGATAAAGGTAAATGCGAAGTAGACAAGGAAAAGGATTGCGTATGGGTTTTAATTTACAGACAAATGCAAGAAAAAAACAGACTCCATAATTTTAGAAAAATAAGACCTGCTCGGGATTACAAAAAATCCCTGCATCCGCACAGAGTAATTTTATAAATATAGTATGGCAGAACCGCTTTATTCGGAAAAAGTAATGGAACACTTTCTTAATCCGCGCAATGTCGGAGAGCTTGTTGGTCCCTCCGGTGTAGGCAATGTAGGCAATCCTGTTTGTGGCGATGTATTAAGGCTTTACATTAAAGTAGAAAACGGGATTATTGTGGATGCCAAATTTAAAACTTTTGGTTGCGGAGCGGCAATCGCTACCAGTTCCATGGTTACTGAAATGATTAAAGGAAAGACTATTGAGGAAGCTCTAAAAATTACCAATAAAGCAGTAGCAGAAGCTTTGGGGGGACTGCCCCCTATAAAGATGCACTGTTCTGTTTTGGCAGAACAGGCATTAAAAGCCGCAATTGAGGATTATTATCAACGCCAGCAACTTAAAGATGTTGACAAAAAAGAAACTACGCAGTAAAATTCTATCATTATTAAAAAAACAGAAGGAAGAAGAACGGCTTAAGAAAAGCAAGATAATAAAGGATAAGTTATTTCGTTTAAAAGTTTTTAAAAAGGCAAAAAGGATAATGTTTTATCTTGCTTATAATGGTGAGGTAGAGACACGGCAGATGATCAGGGAAGCCCTAAAGAAAGGAAAAATAGTAGCAGTGCCAGTATGTGAGCCTAAATACAGAAAAATAATTCCTTCCCAGATAGGACCGGATACACAATTTAAAAGGGGTCCTTATGGGATAGAGGAACCCGTTATATTAAAACCTTTGCCGGTGGCTGCTTTGGATTTAGTAATTGTTCCAGGCGTTGCCTTTGATATAAAAGGTCGGCGTCTAGGCAGAGGTAAAGGCTATTACGATTATTTTCTCAAAGATATTCCTTCCAAAACCGTAGTTTTAGGGCTTGCTTTTAATTTTCAAATCGTAAAACATCTGCCGGTCCTTCCTCACGATGTATCTTTAGACAAAGTCCTTTTTGCTTAATTTAATTTAAAAGCGTCAGAATCAGTTAAGGAGGTAAATAATGGGCTATGTGATTTTATTTTTAATAGCGGGCGGGTTATTTTTCTATTTTGGTTATATCTTTAGGAAATATCAGGCAGAGAAAAAAGTAAAAAATGCAGAATTACAAGCCAAACTTATTTTAGAAGAAGCCAAAAAACAGATAGAGAATCGGCGCAAGGAATTAGAATTGGAGGCAAAAGAGGAACTCTTACGTTTACGTCAGGAATTTGAAGAACAGACCAAGGATAGGCGTCAACAACTCAATGAGTTAGAAAAACGGCTTAACATAAAAGAAGAAAACTTGGACCGGCGCTTGGAGTTATTGGAGAAAAAAGAAAAAGAGATTCAATCCCGCATTGCCAGTATTAGCCAACAGGAAGAGACATTAAAACATAAGGAGAACCAACTCACCCAGCTTATCAATGAAGAGAAAGAGCGCTTACAAAAAATCTCTTCGCTTTCACCGGAAGAGGCAAAAAAGATTCTACTTGCCCGTCTAAATGAAGAATTGGGGATGGAAAAAGCGGTTCTTGTTAAAAAGATGGAAGAAGAATTGCATCAGGAGGCAGATAAGAAAGCAAAAGAGATTTTAAGTTTGGCTATTCAACGTTGTGCCGCAGAACATACCTCAGAATCTACCATTAGCGTAGTAAATCTTCCCAATGAAGAGATGAAGGGAAGGGTGATTGGTCGGGAAGGAAGAAATATCCGCGCTTTAGAGATGGCTACAGGCGTGGATGTGATTATTGATGATACACCGGAAGCAGTGACATTATCGGCATTTGATCCGGTAAGAAGAGAGATTGCCCGCTTGGCGTTAGAAAAGTTAATCGTTGATGGCAGGATTCATCCTGCGCGCATCGAAGAGGTGGTAGAAAAAACCAGCAAAGAGATAGAAGAAAAAATAAAAGAGGAAGGGGAACGTGCTATATTGGAGGTAGGGGTTACTGGTTTGCATCCGGAATTAGTAAAATTAATTGGACGGTTAAAATACCGCAGCAGTTTCGGACAGAATGCCTTGCAGCATGCCAAAGAGGTGGCTTATCTTTTAGGGGCGATGGCTTCGGAATTAAGTTTGGATTGGCGGTTGGCACGCAGGATCGGACTTTTACATGATATCGGGAAATCAGTGGATCACCAGATAGAGGGGACGCACGCAAAGATCGGCGCGGATTTAGCCAAAAAATTTGGTGAATTGCCGGAAGTAGTTCATGCGATTGAGGCGCATCATGAGGAAACTCCCTTTCAGAATCCTTACGCGGTTTTGGCTTCTGCTGCTGATGCGATCAGCGCAAGCCGACCCGGAGCGCGCCGAGAAACATTGGAAACTTATATAAAACGTCTGGAAAAGTTAGAATCCATTGCCAATCTTTTTAAAGGGGTGGAGAAATCTTACGCGATTCAAGCAGGAAGGGAGATTCGGGTAATTATTCAACCGGATAAAATAAATGATGCTGAGATGGTGAATTTAGCCAGAGAGATAAAGAAAAAAATAGAAGAAGAGTTGGAATATCCGGGGCAGATTAAAATAACAGTTATTAGGGAAACGCGCGCGATTGAATATGCTAAATAATTTAAAAGAAACACAATTTATCAGGGTTTTAAGAGATGAAAATTTTGTTTATGGGAGATATTGTAGGTTCTGCCGGTAGGGAGATAATAAAAAAATCTTTGCCGGAATTAAAAAATGAGTATCAGCTTGATTTTGTGATTGCCAATGCTGAAAACGCCGCAGGCGGTTCAGGGGTTACCCCCCGGGTATTTATGGAATTATTAGATTATGGAATTGATGTGCTTACCTCCGGAGACCATATCTGGCGTAAAAAGGAAGTTTTCGATATTATTGATAAGGACAGACGGCTTTTAAGACCTTTAAATTTTCCCCCTTTATGTCCGGGAGAAGGAAGCGGTGTTTATACCGTGGCGCAGAGTGGGCTGAAAGTCGGCGTAATAAATCTTTTGGGTAGAGTTTTTATGGAACCTCTGGATTGTCCTTTTCGATGCGTGCAGGAAGAAATAAAAAAACTTTCTCTACAGACAAAGATTATTATTGTTGATATACATGCAGAAGCAACTTCGGAAAAAGTGGCAATGGGTTGGTTTTTAAATGGGTTAGTAAGCGCAGTGGTTGGTACCCATACCCATATCCCGACCGCGGATGAGCGGGTTCTACCCAAAGGAACTGCCTATATTACTGATGTAGGAATGTGCGGGAGTTTGGATTCGGTAATCGGACGCAAAGTTGATCAGGTAGTGCGGCGTTTTATAAGCGGGCTTCCTCAACGATTTGAAGTAGCGCAAGAAAACCCTGTTTTGTCTGCGGTAGTTTTAGAGATTGACAATTTAACGGGTAAAGCAATTTCTATCCAAAGGGTCCAAAAAAGGTAATGCGTATTTTTATAAAAATTTTATGTTTCTTTTTTTGCTTATGTATCTTTGCTAGTGTTACTTTTAGTCAAAAAACCGATTTAGAATTTAATCTGGATATAAATGCCAAAACCCTTCCTCTGTCTATAATATTTTCCCCTTCCATTGATTTAAGCGGCCGGGGTTATCATACGCAGGTAAATTGGCCGTATTCTTTAGCCAGCAAAGAGATTATTTCCCGCTGGTATTCCGAGATAGGGTTTCAGAAGGGGCTATACCGAATTTATTTTAATCTGTGGGAACTGCAGAAAGTGGAAAACGATCCTTTGCTTCAACAGACCATACTTTCTAATTATGAAAAAATAATTAAAATTATTTCTGATTCCGCAGGTAAAATTATTTTGGTTCTTTACGGCACTCCGCCGGGATGGGGAAAAGTTTTGGATAAACGCAGTTTTCCTATGGATTTAAAACTCTGGCAGGATTATATCAGATTGATTATTAATTATTTTAGTGCCGAAAAAAAGTATCCCGTATGGTATGAAGTTTGGTCGGCGCCGGATAGCGAAAGTTTCTTTTTGGGGACAGAGAAAGATTATTTTACTTTATATGAGGCAACGGCAAAAGTAATTAAAGAATTAAAAGCAAAAAATAAAATTAATATTATGTTAGGTGGACCGGGGAGTAGTTGGTGGTTTCAGAATATTCAGGATAATAGTATTTTTTCGGCAGAGCGTAGTCTCATTTATGGTTTAATAAAATTTTGTAGCCAGAAAAAATTGCCTTTGGATTTTATCAGTTGGCATGCCTTTAGTGATGACCCTTTAATTGAGTGCGAGAGGACGGTTTATGGGAAAACGCCTGTGCAGTTAATCCGCGCGTGGTTGGAGTATTTTAATTTTAATAAGGATACCCCTTTAATTATCAGCGAGTGGAATTATGATGCGGGTTATAATTGGGATGAGTTACGGTCAGAGAAATCTTATGTTACGGCAGGTTTTATGTTGAGTCGGCTTAAAAGTATGTATGAAACAGGTATAGATTATCAGACATATTTTTGTTTAGAAGATTTTCAAAATAACAAAGAGGGGATAAATGTAAACCGCGGAGTTTTTTCTTATTCAACAGATAATCCTACTCTAAGCAATGCCAAATCGTTATACAATATATTTTTATTCCTCAATCAATTGGGAGATAGGATGTATGGTTGTTTTTCTTTAGATGAATTTGCGCAAATTTTGGTTACGCGCCGAAACGAAGATATCATTGTCATATTATGGAATTATATCGATCCTTACCTGGGCAGGCATTACCTTTTTCGCAATATAACTCTTTTTAATGAAAAAGAAAGAAAATTTATAATTGATTTATTTAAGTCTCTAAAGTTAGAAGATGCTATCTATGGCAAAAACAGTATACCTTTATTTTCTGAAAATTTAAGGTCGTTTTTTAAAAAAGCGCAGCAACTGCAACATAAAGCAGATACTTTTAAAGATAAAAAAAGATACATAAAACTCAATTTTACGAATTTTAAGGGAAATTATTTATATCAGCGATACACGCTGAATGCCCAGTGCAACTGGGATTGCCAATTTTTGCCCACGGAAGAAAAGATTGTTGCTGGAGAAGAAGGCATATATCAGGATAATTTAGAGGTAGCGCCTTATAGTGTAGAATTAATTATTTTTAAAAAAGAGATTACCTAGAAATGATTCTTGAAGAGCTTAAAAATCCACAAGATTTAAAAAAATTATCCCTTTCGCAATTGAATATCCTTGCCCAAGAGATAAGAAAACGCATAATCGAAGTGGTGGCACAGCGAGGTGGACATCTTGCTTCCAGTTTAGGGGCAGTAGAACTTATTATCGCTTTGCATTATTGTCTGGACCTACCCCAAGATAAGATTATTTTTGACGTAGGGCATCAAGCGTATGCCCATAAAATACTTACTTTAAGAAACGAAAAATTTTCTACCCTACGACAATATGGAGGTATCAGCGGTTTCCCCTCTTCTGAAGAATCTATTTATGACCCATTTATTACCGGGCATAGTTCAGTAGCTGTTTCTTTGGCTTTGGGTTTGGTTTGTGCTCAAGATTTATTAAAACAGCCTCAACCTTATAAGGTAGTAGCGGTAATCGGCGACGGTAGTTTATCCGGAGGAATTTGTTTTGAAGGTCTCAATAATGCCGGGCATCTTAAAAAGGATATTTTAATAATTTTAAATACTAACGAGTTAAGCATCGCTCCGAATGTAGGCGCTTTAAGTACCTATATAAATAAGATTATTTCTTTACCTATCTATAATCGTTTTCATCAGAATCTGGAACAATTTATAAAAAGCCGCCTTCCTAAAGGAAGAAGACTTTTAAAATTGGTGGATCGCTTTGAAGAGGTATTAAAAGGATTTTTTATGCCGGGGATACTTTTTGAAGAATTAGGATTCCGTTATTTTGGTCCCATTGATGGGCATAATTTGGAAATACTTATTCCTACCTTAAAGAATGTTTTAACCCTTTCTGGCCCGCGTCTTGTCCATGTGGTAACCAAAAAAGGCAAAGGTTATCTGCCTGCAGAAGAAAATCCCATAAAGTTTCATGGCGCATCTTGTTTTGATACCGAAACAGGAGAGTTTAAAACCTCCTCTGTTGTGCCTACCTATACTTGTATATTTAGCAAAAAAATAGTGGAATTGGCTAAGGATAATCCGCACATCGTAGCCATTACTGCTGCTATGCCGGAGGGGACAGGTTTAGATAAATTCCGCGATACTTTTCATCAGAGATTTTTTGATGTGGGAATTGCCGAACAGCATGCGGTATGCTTTGCTGCCGGTTTAGCAAAAGCAGGGATGAAACCAATAGCAGCGATTTATTCTACATTTTTACAGCGCGCTTACGACCAAATCATTGAAGAGATCTGTTTGCAAAAATTACCGGTCGTATTAGCCATTGATCGGGCAGGGATTGTAGGCGAAGATGGATACACGCATCAGGGAATCTTTGATATTGCTTATTTAAGGAATTTGCCTAATTTGGTAGTGATGGCGCCTAAAAATGCAGAAGAATTAGAGAAGATGTTGGATTTCGCAGTTAACTTTAATATGGCAGTGGCGATTAGGTATCCTAAAGATAGAGTCCCCATTACCAGTTATCCATTGGCAACTGCAGATATTGAATTAGGTAGGGCAGAACTGTTAAAAAAAGGTCATGATTTTTTGATAATTGCTTTAGGAAGTATGGTTATACCAAGTTTTGAAGCGATTAATTTGTTAGAAAAAGAAGGTTTGTCTGGTGGTTTGCTCAACGCACGCTTCGTCAAACCTATGGATATAGATTTATTCAACAAGGTAAGCGCAAAAGTAAAGTATATTTTTACGGTAGAGGAAGGAATTTTGGAGGGAGGCTTTGGCAGCGCGGTTATGGAAATGCTGGATAAACCAGTGATAAGGATAGGGCTGCCTTCTGAATTTATCACTCATGGGAAAAGGGAAGTTCTTTTAGATAAATATGGTTTGACTACCCAAGGGATCAGAGATAAGATTAAGTCAGTTATTTTTAGTAGTAAATAGTCAGGTTACGTTATTGGGTTAAGAAATAAATAACGAACCAAACGAAATTATAATCATAAAAGCATAAAAATCTTTAAAAGGTATAAATAAATGGCAAAGATAGTTATTAATAAAGAAAGATGCAAAGGTTGTCTTTTGTGTGTTAATTTCTGTCCGAAAAAATTGATTATAAAAAGTAAAAAAATTAATAAAAAGGGTATAAACTATGTGGAGTTTTTAAAAGAAAAGAATGGATGTTTGGGTTGTGCAATGTGTGCAGTGGTATGTCCGGATTGTTGCATAGAAGTATATAAATAATTATAGGATAGGAAAAATGAAGGATAAAGAGGAAATTTTAATTAGCGGCAATGAGGCAATTGGAGAGGGAGCAATCCAAGCAGGTTGTTTTTTCTATGCAGGTTATCCGATTACGCCACAAAATGAATTAACTGCTTATATGGCAAAGAGGATGCCCGAAGAAAAAAGGATTTTTATTCAGGCAGAGTCAGAGATCTCTGCTATCAATATGGTTTTAGGCGCCTCAGCAGCAGGTTTTCGGGCAATGACTTCCTCTTCCAGCCCCGGCATAAGTTTAAAACAGGAAGGGATTTCTTATTTGGCAGGCTGCGAACTTCCCGCAGTAATTGTCAATATTATGCGCGCAGGTCCAGGATTAGGGAATATCTTTCCTGCCCAGTCAGATTATTTTCAAGCCACCAAAGGAGGCGGTCACGGTGATTATCATCTTATTGTTTTGGCGCCTTCTTCTATACAAGAGGCATTTGATTTTATGTTTTTGGCTTTTGATTTAGCGGACAGATACCGCAATCCGGCAATGATTTTAGGCGATGGGATGTTGGGGCAGATGATGGAACCGCTTGTAGTTCATCGTCAAAAGTTTATCGGGCAGAGCAAAAAACTACAAATTAAACCTTGGGCTTTAACAGGTTGTAAAAATAGAGAGCCCAATATTATCCGTTCGCTTTATTTAGACCAGAGAAAAATGGAAGAGAGTAATCTTTTATTGCAGAAAAAATATAAAAAGATAAAAGAAAGAGAAATGCGCTGGGAAGAACTTTTCCTTGAAGACGCAAAGATAATTTTGGTAGCTTACGGAACTATGGCGCGGATTGTCAAAGGAGTGATTAGGCGCTTAAGACAGGAGAAAAAAGAAAAGGTTGGCTTAATCCGTCCAATTAGCCTTTGGCCATTCCCGGAGAAAGTCTTTCAGCGCTTAACTAAAAAGAATAAACGTTTGGCATTTTTAGTGCTTGAGATGTCCTATGGCCAGATGTTAGAGGATGTAAAATTGGCTGTGGAGGGTAAAGCTAAGGTAGAATTTTTTGGTAGAGCCGCAGGAGGCATACCGACAGAAAAAGAGATTATAGGTAAAATTAAGGACCTGATTTAAAAATTATTTATCCGTGCGGATTCTTGTAATAAAATAAATAAAGCATGAAAAAGATATTTTCACATCCCAAATCATTAAGAAAAGTTCCTACCCATTATTGTCCGGGCTGTGGGCATGGGATAGTGCACCGTTTAGTGGCAGAGGTAGTAGATGAATTGAAGATAAGAGAAAAGACGATTGCGATTGCGCCGGTGGGTTGCGCAGTGGTGGCTTATGATTATTGGGATTTTGATTGTTGCGAAGCAGCACATGGCAGAGGTTTAGCAGTGGCTACTGCTATTAAACGCTGTCGGCCAGAAAATATCGTTTTTACTTATCAGGGAGACGGAGATTTGGCGGCTATTGGGACAAATGAGACTATACATGCGGCAAATCGGGGAGAGAATATAACAGCTATTTTTATTAATAACGCAGTTTATGGTATGACCGGCGGGCAAATGGCTCCTACTACTTTAGTAAATCAGAAAACCGCTACCACGCCTTTAGGAAGAGAACCTTCCTACCATGGCTGGCCATTAAAAATTTCTGAAATGCTGTCTTTGCTTAAAGGCGTATTTTATGTAGAAAGGACTGCCCTATATTCTCCCAATCAGATTTTAAATGCCAAAAGAGCAATAAAGGAGGCATTTTTAAATCAGATAAAAGGCAAAGGTTTCTCTTTGGTGGAAGTGCTTTCGCCCTGTCCTACTTACTGGGGAATAACTCCCTTTGAGGCATTAAATTGGATAAAGGAGACGATGGTTAAGGAGTTTCCTTTGGGCAGAATAAAATAGTTCATAGTGGATAGTTCGTAGTTCATAGTTGGAAATTAGAGTAAAAATACTATTGCGTGAGGTTTTAAAACTAAGATGATGACGGAAAAAGTTATTATCGCGGGCAGTGGCGGCCAAGGGATTATGCTTTTGGGAAAAATTTTATCCCAGAGCGCTATAAAAGAAAAAAAATTTACTACTTGGCTTCCTTCTTACGGTGCAGAAGTAAGAGGCGGAAGTTCATTTTGTATGGTTAATATCGCTTCTGAGGAGATCCCTTCTCCTTATGTTGAAAAAGCGGATACTTTAATTATCTTTAATATAGCATCGTGGAGAAAATTTCATTGCCGGGTAAAAAAAACAGGGTTGGTTCTGTTGAATAGTTCTTTGATTCCTATGCATAGTGTAAAAGAAAAAAGAAATGTTTTCTTGTGCCCTTTTACTGCCTTGGCAATAAAATTAGGAAATATAAAAGTTGCCAATATGGTTGCTTTGGGAGTTTACTTAAAGAAAAAAAATATTTTAGCTAAAGAAACAGTGTTGCAAGTGTTGAAAGATATAAGTGCCGGTCAGCACGGCCTTTGGGAACTAAATATTAAAGCAGTTGAGGAGGGGTTAAAAATTGATTAGAGTACGTTTTGCGCCAAGCCCCACAGGTTTTTTGCATATCGGAGGGGCGCGCACCTGTCTATTTAATTGGCTTTACGCAAAAGCAAAAAACGGAGAGTTTATTCTGCGGATTGAAGACACGGATTTTAAACGTTCCAAAAAGGAATTCCTTGATGAGATACTTAATAGTCTTAAATGGCTAGGTATGCAATGGGATGAGATTTATTTTCAGAGCCAGCGTCTCAATATATACAAAGAATTTGCCCAGCAATTATTAAATGAAAAAAAGGCATATTTAGGAGAAAACCAAGCGATTATCTTTAAAGTTCCTTCTAAAAAAATAAAAATAAACGATTTGATTCATAGGGAAATTGACTTTGATACCTCGCTGATAAAAGATCAGGTTTTAATAAAAGCTGATGGAACGCCCACCTATAATTTTGCCTGTGTAGTGGACGATGCACTCCTTCAAATTACGCACATTATTAGGGGCGATGACCATATTTCCAATACCCCCAAACAGGTTCTTTTGTATGAAGCATTGGGATTTAAATTGCCAGAATTTGCCCATATCCCTTTGATTTTGGGAAAGACCGGCGGAAGGCTTTCCAAAAGGACCGGTGCAACCGCCATTTCCGAATTTAGAAATTTCGGTTATCTGCCGGAGGCTTTAGTAAACTATCTTTTGCTTCTAAGTTGGTCGCCAGGAAATAATCAAGAGTTGATTGATATTCAGGATGCTATTCGGTTATTTGATATAAAATATGTAAATAAAACCGCCGCAGTTTTTGATATGGAAAAACTAAAATGGATCAACAACCAATATATAAAAAGAAAATCCCCTGAGGAGTTATTGAAGGCATTGCTTCCTTTTCTAATGGAGAAGGAGTTTGTAAAAAAAGAAAAAAATTATGATAACGAATACTTAATAAATGTGATAAAATTATTTCAGGAGCGTATTTATACTTTGAGAGATTTTATTGAATGGGCGGATTTTTTCTTTAAAGAAGAGGTTACGCCGGATAAGACAGCGCAGGAAAAGTTTTTAAATAAAGACCTATCAAAAGAATTTGCTTTATTTTTGGAAAGATTAAATCAATTGGAAGATTTTAATCCCCAGACTATTGAGATATGTTTTCGCCAGTTGGTAAAAGAACTAAATATGGAAGCGCGTGCACTGGTGCATCCGATAAGGGTGGCTTTAACCGGGAAAACCATCGGCCCGGGATTGTTTGAAGTTATTTATTATTTAGGAAAAGAAAAAGTGATAAGGAGGCTAAAACGATGGATAAAACAGGCGTAAGGTATAAGATTCTGTTGTCTGTAGGATTGTTTCTTTTGTTATGTGGTTGCGCCACTGCCAAGGGGTTAAAAGAGGGTTTTGTCGATGATAGCAAAAATTTATACAAAGGGGTAAGCAAAGGTGCGCAAGTAATAGGCAAAGGGATAAGCAAAGGCGCAGATTTTACCTTTAGTAAAGCCGCACAGGCATTACATACAACTAAAGATGTTACCTTAAAGGCAGTAGGCAAAACCGTCCAGTTAACATCTAAAAGCGGCAAAGCACTTTCCAAAAGCGGCAAAACTTGCTGGCAGGCAATCTTAAAAACCGACCAGTGGATGCAGAAGAATCTCTGGTAGTTTTTGCCCTCTCGTCTAATGGTAGGACGCTTGGCTCTGGACCAAGTAGTCGTGGTTCGAATCCACGGGGGGCAGCCAACCTTGACGCTCAGGCGAACAAAGAATTATTAGAAACGGAGGCATTGATATGAAGAATGTACTGGTGCTTATACTTTTAGCGTTTTTTCTGGTATGTCCTTTAAAAACCTATGCTGCAAAAGAAGATACGTCTTTTAATGCAAGATTAGAGCTTGTCAAAAATGTGAACATAATTGAAGATATCAAGGAAGAATTTGGAAAAACGTTGCCGAGTTATATTTATTATAGTCCAGAGAATAAACAATATGTATATAAGATACCCGAGGTAGAATACTTCGCGGCAATGCATGCTTTGAGTATAATTGAGACGGCAGGAGAAGCAATTTTTGGAGCAGTGCATATGTATGCATTGCAAACAACTCAAACTTCGACTCCTCCAAAAGCAAGAGGCATTATCGTATACTTTTATGAACATGCAATTAGCGTTGTAGGGAATAGTCAAGATAAACTAACAGTGTATTTGAATAATAAGGGCATAAACGATCCACAATTGAAGGCGTTGGTAACTAAAGCAACAAACGTGCTTCTTCAGAGTAAGTATGTCTTGCAACAAATTCAAACCGATATTAAAAAACAACCTTATATTTACCCTAAAGAGTGAATATAAAAATCACGATATAATAATTTCTATCGGTTGTCATTTAGGTTGTCATTTAGGTTGTCATTTGATATAATAATGCTATGCCATTTGAGCCGAAGTATACGATTACCAATAAAATTCTTAATAACCTCACCGAAATTGCAAGAGGCAGGGAGATTATTGAGCAGGCAAAGCTTATCCCTAAATGGGAGTTGAAGCTTAAAAAAGAAGCCAGGATTCATAACGCCCACTCATCCACGAGTATTGAGGGCAACAACTTACTTCTTGAGCAAGTTGCCGCCTTAGCTGAGAATAAGCCCGTTACAGCTATGGCAAAAGATAAAGACGAGGTCTTAAATTATCTCAAAGCGTTAGATTCGATTCCAGAGTATGCAGCCCAAAAAACAATAGACCTTAAGCTCTTTCTTAAAATTCACGAAACCTTGACTTTTGGCACTCTGCGATATCAAAAAGATTGTGGTGCGTTGAGGGATCGTGCGGTTTTTGTAGGCAAGCGTATCTTTGATGGAACACGGTTTAAAGAAGTTGCGGACTATATACCGCCAAAAACAAAAGAAGTGCCTCGGCTGGTTTCAGAGTTTCTGGATTGGCTCAATTCGGACAAAATAAAAGAAATGAATCCCGTAATTCTTGCAGGCATTGTCCACTATGAAATTGTAAGGATACATCCGTTCATTGATGGCAATGGTAGAACAGCCCGCTTAATGGCAGCCTTAATTTTATATAAAAGCGGCTTTGATCACCGAAGATTCTTTGCGCTTGATGATTTTTATGACGAAAATAGAGAGGCATATTACGCAGCATTAAAAACAGCCCAGACAGACAAGGGCGATATAACCAGATGGCTTGAGTATTTTACGGACGGCGTTTTATATTCCATAAATAAGGTCAAAGACTTCATTCAAAAAATCGGGCTTACTCCAAAGATAGAAGAAGGGGAAAGAATAGAATTAACCCAGAAACAGATAAAAATCTTAGAGCGGATTCAAGAAAAAGGTAAGGTTAGCAATAAAGAATTAAGAGATATGTTTGGCATAACACGCCAAGCAATGCTTAAAGAAATTTCCAAGTTAATAGACGCAAAGCTGATTGAGCTCATAGGTAAAGGCAGAAACGCCTATTATAAAATTTCTGATTAGTTTCGGTTGCCCAAATAGATAAAACCGCCCTTGAAACGCCGGACGCTCATTTTCACAAGTAAGTGTGCCTCTTGAGGATATGAATTTCGTCTAGCGTCCAGTTCGGGCAGTGGTTCGACTCGCTTCGCTCGCTCACCACAAGACCTACGAGTGAGCTGAAGCGGGTCTTTAAGAAGCTATGCGGTCAGATAATGGGGTCAGAACTAATTTTTTTGCAATAATGGATTAGGAAGTTGAACGCGGCATCCTGCTTTAGGAGGGAGATGCCGCGGCAGATAAATGAAAGGAAGGAGGGGTCTACTTATTTAAAATGAAAGAGATAAAAATAGAATTAAAACAAAAAGATATTCCTACCAGTTGGTATAATTTATCCGCTGATATTCCTTTAAAACCACTGCCGCCAATTCTTCCGGATGGAAAACCAGTTACTCCCCAGATGCTTGCGCGTATATTCCCTGCTAATCTAATTGAGCAGGAGGTTTCAACTAAACGCTGGATTAAAATTCCGCCGGAAGTAATTGAGATTCTTTTGCGATGGAGGCCAACCCCTTTAAAAAGGGCTTTGTATTTAGAGGAATATCTTAAGACCCCTGCGCGTATTTATTACAAAGATGAAAGCCTAAGCCCTGCAGGTTCGCATAAGCCAAATACCGCAGTTGCCCAGGCTTGGTATAATAAAAAATTTGGCATAAAAAAACTTACTACCGAAACAGGCGCAGGGCAATGGGGCAGCGCCCTTGCCTTTGCTTGTTGCCTGATTGGGTTGGAATGTAAAGTGTATATGGTAAGGATAAGTTATGAACAGAAACCGATGCGTAGAATAATGATGCAGGTTTGGAATGCAAGATGTGTTGCCAGCCCCAGCAAAGAGACTTCCGCAGGAAGAAAGGTGTTAAAAAAGATGCCTCATACGCCTGGAAGTTTGGGGATAGCCATAAGCGAGGCAATTGAAGAAGCGCTTTGCGATAAGACAGATAAAACGCGTTATTCCTTAGGCAGTGTGTTAAATTTTGTTTTATTGCATCAGACTATTATTGGGTTAGAGGTAAAAAAGCAACTAAATTTAGCAGGGGAGAAAGAGCCGGATATTGTAATTGGCTGTGTGGGAGGAGGAAGTAATTTTGCAGGGCTTTCATTTCCTTTTATCCAGGACAAGATAAATGGTCAAAAAATTGAGATAATCGCTGTTGAGCCTACGGCATGTCCTACATTGACGCGCGGAGATTTTGCCTATGATTATGGAGATACTGTGGGCTTAACTCCTTTATTGGCTATGTATACATTAGGGCATAATTTTATACCTGAGCCTATTCATGCAGGAGGGTTGCGTTATCATGGTATGGCCCCTTTGGTGAGCGCAGGTGTAAAATCTAATCTGATTAAACCCATTGCTTATGACCAGGTAAAGTGTTATCGCTCAGCATTAATTTGGGCACAAACAGAAGGCAGTATCCCTGCCCCGGAAACTTCCCATGCGATTGCCAGTGTGATTGATGAAGCCATAAAAGCAAAAAAAGAGCACAGGCCTAAAGTTATACTCTTTAATTATAGTGGTCATGGTTTATTGGATTTAGCCGGATACGATAAATTCTTACAAGGGAAACTAAAAAAGTATCACCTTGAAAAAACCAAATTAGAAGCCTCGTTAAAAGCCATAATAAATTTCCCTAAACCGCAAGTATAAGAAGCCTAGGGGGGCTAATACCATTATAATTCTATTGTAAGTTATTGAATAGTAAGCATTGATTTAGAACTGCCTTGAGTTTTATTGAAACTAAGAGAGGTGAGAGATGGACCCTGAGATTAAGAATGAACTTAACAAGAAAGTAAAAAGTTTTAAGGAAGAATTTATTAAGTTTATTAAATCTTATGGTGTTTTAGGCGTGGCTATTGGTATTGTAATGGGCCAGGCGGTTGCGAAGGTTATCACAGTGATTGTGGAAGGCCTGATTATGCCTGTATTAGAACTGATACTTCCGGGTAATAAATGGCAGGAGGCGATTATTCATTTAGGTAGAGCGAATATAAAATTGGGTTTAATCCTTGCGGCCCTAATTGATTTCTTTGCGATTTCATTGGTTGTCTTCTTCTTTGTTAAATATATAGTAAGGATAGAAATGCCTAAAAATAAGCCTTAGCCGAAATCCCTCATTAGGAATATTCCAAATCCAAACCAAAATTGTTGTAAAAAAAGCAGTGTTTTAAAGATGTCAAAATCTCAAGCGCTTAAACATTTTTCTAAGCCTCTAAAAGCAGAATTTGAGAAATTCTTAGGATTAGAAGTTATTAGAGTTACCCAGGATTTTGCATTGGTGAGACTCCCTTTTAGAAAGGAATTCACCAATCCCCATAATAGCCTGCATGGAGGCGCGATTGTTTCTTTGGCGGATACTGCCTCAGCAATTGCCTTATCAACGCGCTATGAAGACGGCAAATTCTTTACCACAAAATTTATTATTGAGTTTAAAAAGCAGGCAAAGAGCGATTGTTTTGCAGAGGCAAGAATTAAAGACATAAAAAAAAGATTCTATTTTATTGAAACAAAGATTTATGATATAGATGAAGATTTAATAGCCATAGCAGAGGCAACATTCTTTGTGCCAAATAAAATCAGTGACATTTCTAGGTAACCAATAAATTCTATTTAGTACACGCCCTTTCTTTATAATTCCATTTTAAACTAAGCGCATTTGAAACCCGCCCTAAAAGTTCTCGTGAAGTTTCTTGCCAAAATCATTTAAAGGAGTTATAATTTCTGATATAAAAGCGCGGGTGGTGGAATGGCAGACACGCATGTTTGAGGGGCATGTGGCTGATGAGGCCGTAGGAGTTCAAGTCTCCTCCCGCGCACCATAGTGTAGGGTTGACCCTAAAGATTTTTCCTTTAAAGGAAGACATTTGTATGTTTAAAATAAGATAAAAAAGGAGTTTGATAATGGCAACGGTTACAATAGAGGAATTCAAAAAAATAGAATTAAAGATAGCAGAAATCAAAGAGGTTCGCGAACATCCCAATGCCGATAAACTCTATGTAATTATTATTGATACTGGAGAAAAGACCAAGCAGATTGTGGCTGGGATAAAAGGCTCATACCAGAAGGAGGAATTAATAGGTAGACAGGTTGTGGTGGTGGATAATTTAGAACCAGCGGTATTACGCGGGGTAGAAAGCGAAGGTATGCTTTTGGCTACCCAGGATGAACAGGGGATATGTATCATTTCCCCTTTGCGAAAAGTCCGCTTAGGTAGCGTTGTTAAGTGATGAGACAGTTTGTTTCAGAAGAGTTCTGTTTAAAATGCACTGGCTGCTGTAGATTTAAAGACCCTGACAGCATCTGGTCGCCTGTCCTTTTAGATGAAGACAGGCAGGTATTATTAAGGAATAAAGTCCCTTCTTTATTTATTCTGTCTAACAATAAAATTCGCTTGGAATATTATCAAAAACAGGATACATTTATCTGTTCTTTGTTAAACCAACAAGACAATAAATGCACTGTGTATGCCTTTCGTCCTTTTGAGTGTCAGTTATACCCTTTTATGATTAACCGGCGCAACAAGGATATCTTCCTAAGCGTTGATTTAAAATGCCCATTTGTTAAAGAAAACCAAGATAAGTCTGTATTTAAAGAATATATCCAGTATTTAACCGACCTTTTTAATAACCCTGACCTAATCAATTCTTTAAGGAAAAACCCGCAGATAATTCAGGCATACGAAGAAGTCCAAGACCTCATAAAACTAAAAATATAATTTATTGATGAGACTCAAATCCTTGTCTTTAAGACATAAAAATTTATTTGATAAGTTTCTGAATATCTTAAGCCACGAATTGGCAGTTTATGCCTTTGCAAATATATATATCTGGAAAGGGCTTTTTGATATTTCATGGGTTATTATTGAGGATAGCCTTTGCGTATTTTTTAAAGACAAAACAGGCGCATTTATGTATCTTCCGCCTTTAGGTGGCGAGATAAAACCAACCGTGGTTGAGACCGCATTTAAAATCATGGATAACCTGAATAAAAATAGAGATATATCGCGCATTGAAAATGTGGAGGAAAAAGACATCTCCTTTTATAAGAGATTAGGTTACGAATGCGTAAGCAAACCATTTGATTACATCTGTCTAAGGGAGGAATTAGTTGAATTAAAAGGCGAAAGGTTTAAGTCAAAACGCGCCTGCTATAATTATTTCTTGAAGCACTATCAGTATACATATGAGCCATTTTCTTTAAAAGACAAAGGAGCCTGCCTCTGCCTATATCGCCTTTGGATGAGCCAAAGAGAGACTAAATCCCAAGACCCTGTTTATCGTGGGATGCTCAAAGACAGTTTAAACGCATTAAAAATACTTCTGGATTATTACAGGCAGTTAGATATTACAGGCCGGGTAATAAAGATAAATCAAAAATTAAAGGCGTTTAGTTTCGGTTTTCCATTGAATAAGGATATATTCTGTATACAATATGAGATTACAGATTTATCCATAAAGGGATTAGCCCAGTTTATCTTCCGAGAATTTTGCTCAGAATTAAACCCTTATAGTTATATAAACATTATGGACGATTCAGGGCTTGCTAATCTTAGCAGGGTTAAACTTTCCTATCATCCGGCGAGGATGGCGCCATCTTATATTGTAAGGCGATAAATATGCATAGAGACATAGATGAGGTAGAGTTTATAATATTTGATACAGAGACAACAGGTCTACAACCGCTCGCAGGAGACAGGATAGTGGAGATTTCAGCCATCAAATTTAAAGGCAAGGAAAGGTTAGGGGTTTTTGATAGTTTAATTAATCCAGGTAGGGAGATTTCGCCAGATGCATTTGAGGTAAACCGGATTTCCCCTGAGATGTTAAAAGACGCACCTGATGCAGGCGAGGTAATCCCTAAGTTCCTGGATTTTATCGGCTCAAGTTGTCTATGCTCCTATAACGCCGGATTTGATATGGAGTTTTTAAACAACGAATTAGAGATAATCGGCAGGAAGGCCTTGGAAGGGGTAACCGTAGTTGATGTGCTTAAGATGGCAAGGCGTCTTCTTCCAGGATTAGGCCGTTATCCGCTATGGTTTGTTACAGATAGACTCGGGATATCTATGCAGCAAAAACACCGCGCCCTTTCAGATGTGGAGATAACCTTGCAGGTGTTTAATAAATTAAAGGATATGCTTAAGGAGAAGGGCATATCAGACTACGCCAATTTCTTAAGTCTTTTTGCAATTAATGAGCGGTTTCTTAAAGATGTGAATAACCAGAAGGTCATAGCCATTCAGGAGGCGATAGACTTAAGGGTTAAACTTAAAATAAAATATCTTTCAAGTTCAAGCGCAGAGGTTACAGAGCGCGTGGTTTTACCAAAGGAAATCAAAAACGAAAAAGAAAGAATTTATCTGGTTGGATACTGTTATTTAAGAGATGAAGAGCGTTCTTTTAGAATGGATAACATCCTGCATTTTGAAATTTATAAACAATAATGGAATTTAAGACAATAAGATTAAAGAGAAAATTTAAAAAAACTATTCTGGCCCTTGGGTCGCATGCCAAAAACACAGTTTGTTTAATAAAAAGGGATATTGTCTATTTAAGCCAGGGGCATCTTGACTTAAGTAATCCTCTGGGGTTATCCAGATTTGATAGAATAGTAAAATATTTCCTTAAAGAAAGGCCTAAAGTTATTGCCTATGATTTACACCCGGAATATCAATCCACAAAGTATGCCGTCAGTCTTGCCCCGAGATACCGCATTTTTGCCACCCAGCATCATCATGCCCATATTGCTTCTTGTATGGCTGAAAATGGGATGCCTAATCAGCAGGTAATAGGCGTTGCATTTGACGGAACTGGCTTAGGTACAAATAACGAAATCTGGGGCGCTGAGTTTCTAATATGTGATTATAAAGGTTTTCAAAGGGTAGCACACCTTAAAGAAATCCCGCTTTTAGGCGCTGAAGCAGCGATACGGCAACCCTGGAGGGTAGCAGCGTGGTATTTATACTCGGCATACAAAGACAGATTTTTAAACTTGGATATTAGTTTTGTGAAGAAAATAAATAAGGTTAAATGGCGCGTCTTAAAGAATATGTATCTATCCAATTTTAACTCTCCCTTAGCATCTAGTATGGGCAGGCTTTTTGACGGTGTCTCTGCGTTGGTTTTGGGAAAATTAGAGGCTAATTTTGAAGCGGAATTACCTGTGGAGTTAGAAAAATTAGCAGGAGAGTTTAAGCCAGGTCATTTAGGCAGCAAAAAAGCACCTTTAAGTTATAGTTTTAAGATAAGACATAATAAAGGCGCATACATTATTGACGCTGTGCCTATTTTTAAAGATATAGTTAACGAATTAAAGGCTAGGGCGCCAAAAGAAGAGATTGCTTATAGATTCAATTTTACAGTCTCAGAGATGATAAATAGGATGTGCCTGGTTTTAAGAAAAAAATACAGGTTAAAGAAGGTAGTTCTTTCAGGAGGGGTTTTTCAAAATGCCCTTTTACTGCGTCTAAGCAGGGACTTATTATTTAAAAACGGGTTTAAGGTATATAGCCATATACAATTATCTGCCGGAGATAGCGGGATTTCTTTGGGTGAGGCATTTATAGCTAACTATTCTATGGACCAGAGATTTTTTACCACTACGACTTAATAAGTGATATGATTTAAGGATAGAAGGGATTAATATGTGCCTTGGAATTCCAATGAAGATTAAGAGTATCAGGGGAGAGTTTGCGGATGTGGCAAGCGCTGGGCTTATCCGCACAGTAAATATCCAGATGCTTAAAACTGTTAAGGTAGGGGATTATGTCATTGTGCACGCTGGATTTGCTATTGAAAGAATAGACCAAAAGAAGGCAGAAGAGACATTAAGGATGATTAGTGAGTTGCCTTAGAGGGGGCGCTAAATGGTGTCTGGAAAAAAGGGGTTAATAAAGAAGTGAAATACATTGATGAATTTCGCAATAAGAAACTTATTCATAAGGTAGCAGATAAAATAAAAAAGTTAAGGGTTACTCGCCGGATAAATATTATGGAGGTCTGCGGCACACATACGCAAAATTTTTTTAGATTTGGCTTAGAGCAGTTTTTGCCTGAAAATTTAAATTTTATCGCAGGCCCGGGATGCCCTGTATGCGTCTGTGAACAGGAATTTATAGATGAGGCAATTTCCTATGCAAGACATAAAGATACGGCAATTCTGACATTTGCAGATATGTTGCGCGTCCCAGGGACAATATCTACCTTAGAAAGGGAAAGGGCAGCCAGAGGCAATATATTAGTTGTATATTCTCCTTTGACAGCGGTTACTTATGCCAAGGCAAACCCAAATAAAAAAGTTATATTCTTAGCAGTCGGTTTTGAGACCACAGCCCCTACAGTGGCATTGAGTATTTTAAGGGCAAAGAAAGAAAGAATAAAAAACCTATTCTTTTTATTTTCCCTTAAACTCATTCCGCCTGCTATGGAACTCCTTGTAAAAGACAAGAGGTTAAAGATAGACGGATTTTTATGCCCAGGGCATGTCTCAGCAATAATCGGGACAGGGCATTACTCATTTATCCCAAGGGATTATGGTATAGGTTGTTGTGTCGCTGGTTTTGAGCCACTTGATATACTGGAAGGCATATATATTCTTGTAAGACAGATAGCAGAAAAAAAGCCCTGTGTGGTTAATCAGTATGGCCGCGTTGTCAGAAGCAAAGGCAATATTAAGGCGCGCAGTATAATGTATCGGGTTTTTAAGACCTGCGATGTTTCCTGGAGGGGCTTTGGCATAATCCCTAAAAGCGGGCTAGAGTTAAAAGATGAATATGTCAGTTTTAACGCAAACAGGGATTTTCCCATTGACGCTAAAAAAATAACGATAGACAATAATCGCACTAGATATTGTAAGTGCGCAGATGTGTTAAAGGGTCTTATTTCGCCTTTAGATTGCCCGTTGTTTTCTAAGGTATGTAACCCGAATAATCCAGTTGGTCCATGTATGGTGTCTCAAGAAGGAGCCTGCAATGCTTATTACAGATACCGTAGATAAGTTAAAAGGCAATAGAAATTTACTTTTTATTATTTCATTTTTGGTTTTTACTTTCTTATCAGGGTGTGCCCAAAAGAGCGATTTAGACAGGGCTAAGGAGTATATCAGCAAATCAGATTCTTATTATCAAATGGCTATAGGTATATATCGCAACTTGATTGCCAAGGTCAAAGACGCAGACACCATACATTATCAACTTGGTGAGATTTATTATAGGCACGGCGAGTATAAATTAGCCATAGAAGAATTTAAGAAAAGCAATGACATAAATGCCAAGAAACTTATGGCAATTTCTTATTACCTTATAGGGGATTTCACTGCTGCCCTGGATGCATTTAAGAAGAATGAAATAGATGATGAGGAATATCTTTATTATTATGGCCTGACCTGCGAGAGGCTCAATCTCTTTGATGATGCTATAACCGCCTATAAGAGAATGTCAGAGAAAGGGTTTAATCCCAAGGCGTTTGAGCGTATGAATATAATACAAAAGGAAACAGGGACTTTACACATTAAAGATGTAAACCCTATTGTTGCGGATATTATTGACCGTGCCCCCTCCCAGGAAAACTATCCCCAGGCAGGGGCGCTGATATTATTAAGCGATGAGCGGATTACTGTTACTTCCGAAAATACAATGATTTCAGAATTGCATTATGTCGTTAAGATATTAAATGAAAGGGGCAAGGAGGAATTTTCAGAAAGCCACTTAGACTATGATTCAACATATGAAAAGGTAGAGTTGGAATACGCCCGCACCATAAAACCTGACGGAATGGTTGTTGAAGTCGGAAGCCGGCACATCCGCGACGTTTCTAAATATTTAAATTTCCCATTATATAGCAACGTGCGGGTTTTTATAATTTCTTTTCCTGAGATTACAGAAGGGGCAGTGATAGATTATAAACTTAAGGTTTATCGCAACCAGTTAATTGATAAAAAACACTTTGTTTTAAATTATCCTGTGCAGGCGCAGGAGCCGATTTGCGCTGCAGATTTTAGTGTTGATTTGCCAAAGACAACGCCTTTAAACATCAAGATATTAAATGAGAAATACAATGATTTCAAGGCGGAATTAAACCCCAAGATACAAACCTCTGGAGAACGCCTTAGGTATTACTGGCAGTTTAAAGACATACCCCAGATTATCCCTGAGTCAAGTATGCCGCCGTCTTCCCAGATAAATCCGAGTATCCTTATTTCCACTTTTTCTTCCTGGGATGAGGTATATCGGTGGTGGTGGGCATTGGCAAAGGATAAGATAAACCCTGACGCAGGGATAAAAGATAAAGTGCGGGAACTTATTAGCGAGGGTTTTTCTGAAGAGGATAAAATAAGGGCAATTTATAATTTTTGCGCCCAGAAAATCAGGTATGTCGCTGTAGAATATGGACAGGCGGGTTATGAGCCGCATAAGGCAGAGGATATATTTAAGAATAAATACGGCGATTGTAAAGACCAGGCAATATTATTAGTCTCTATGTTAAGGCAGGCCGGATTATCTGCATGGCCTGTGCTTATCCCAACAAAGGAATACTATAACCTGAATCCAGATTTTCCATCCGTAATGTTTGACCACTGTATAGTCAGCGCCTCCTTAGGGGGTAGCCTTATTTTTCTTGACCCTACAACAGAGACTTGTTCTTTCGGAGACTTGCCTGTGTCGGATCAGGCAAGGAAGGTTTTGGTATTAAAGGAAACAGGTTATTCTATAGAGACAACACCTTTATATCCGGCAGAACACAATCTTATAAAACAGAAACTTAATATTAAGGTAAACGACGACGAAGGTATAAGCGCTGATAAGATTGTTTATAGCAAAGGGACTTACGACCAGGCGCAGAGATACTGGTTGTTATATACACCGCCTCAGTTAATTGAAGAGGCATTAAAGGAAAGAATCCAGGATATTTCCATCGGTTCAAGTCTTGAAGGATACGAAATTAAGAATATGAATACCCTTAATGACAATGTAATACTAAGTTACAAATTCAGGGGTTCTGAATATATGACGGCTGCGGGAGAGATGCGCATTGTGCCGCAGTTGGCGTCTTGGGATACCTCTTTAGTGGCAAAGGATAAAAGAAAATACGCTATTGACTTTGGTTTTCTGGATTGTAAGGACACTATTGTTGAACTTGAAATCCCGGATAATTTTACTGTAAAATATATGCCCGAGAATGTATCTTTAGATAACCAATGGCTTAAATTTGATTTAGAATATAATTACCAGGACAAAAAGATATATTTTCGCCAGAAGGTGGAATTAAAAGTTGTGTCTATTCTAGAGGAAGAATATCCGGAGGTTAAGAATTTATTTGAGGCTCTGGCAAAGAGAATTAAACAAAGAATTATACTGGAGAAGGTGCGATAAATATGCGTTTTCAAAAAAATTATGCTACAGCCCAGAGGCGTCAATATGTCAGATTGGATTCTGTATTTCCTGTTATGTTTCGCATCCTTAAGTCGGACGGGCAAGGTTTTTTATCTGACTGGATTCAGGGCTTTACCAGCAACATCTCTAAAGGCGGTATTTGTCTTGAGGTTAATCACTTAAATCCAAATCTGGCTGAGATTTTGAAGGGTCCTAAGACGAAATTAGCCTTAAATATAGAAATGCCTTTAGCAAACATAGTTAATGCCAAGGCAGTGGTTGCCTGGGTTAAAAATGATGTTAATATACCAGAGAAATATTTTATTGGTTTAAGTTATGAGACAATTGACGCAGTTGAGAATAATAGGCTCATACGATATGCCCGTGTAAAAAAATTTTTTGTGCCTTTAGTCTTAACGGCAATACTTATTTTAAGTATAGCGTTCGTGATTAATACTTATTTAAATATGGAACTTATTAAAGGGAATAAGGCGATTGTTAAAGAGTTGGTTGCTATTTTGCAGGAATCAACTATTGCCCAGCAGAAGATAAAGGATATAACAAGGGAGAAGTCAGATTTAGAGTTAAAGATAGAGACCCTTAATTTGCGCATCAAGGCATTAGATGAAGAAAGGGAAAAGAAAAGGGAAGAGGCGAATAAAATTGCGCAACTTAGTTCCCAGATTGAGAAACTAACAGAAGAAAAAAATTTATTGCAGGATACCCTCATTAAATTGCAGCACAAAGAGAGCAGCGTAACTGAAGAACTTTTGCAACTTGATAAAAAGAAAACCACCTTAGAAAAGGCGAATATTGATAAGATGTATCATTGGTTGCTTGTGCACCAGAATCCGCGCACTGGTCTGGTTATGAGTTTTGAGGGTGACGCCAATATTAAGGACTGGGCATTTATATACGATGAGTCTTTAGTTATACAGGTTTATACAATCTTTGCAGATTATGAACGGGTTAAGAAAATCCTGAATTTTTTTGACAGAAAGGCAAAAAGAAGCAATGATATGTTTTTTAACGCCTATTATGTTAACGATGGCTCCCCGGCAGAGTTTATTGTTCATTCTGGCCCGAATATATGGTTGGGAATAGCGATTATGCAATACACAATAAAATCCAACGACCTAAGTTACGTTAAATTATCAGAGGATATTGCCAGGGCAATAATGAGCCTTCAGAATAAAGACGCAGACGGCGGGTTGCGCGGTGGACCGGATATAGATTGGTATTCTACTGAACATAATCTTGACGCATACGCATTTTTTAATATGCTCTATGAAGTTACAGGCAAGAAACAATATAGCGATGCAAGGGATAAAATACTAAACTGGCTATTAACCCATACTTATGATAAACAGGATGTCCCTATTAAGCGCGGCAAGGGGGATGCCACTATTGCTACAGACACATATGCCTGGTCAATTGCGGCAATAGGCCCGCAGAAATTAGAAGAGTTAGGGATGAACCCAGACAGGATTATGGAATTTGCAGAGCAGTCTTGCGCTGTAAGCGTTTCATACAAAAGGCCTGAAGGCCAAACTATCCAGGTCAGGGGTTTTGATTTTGCCCCGCAAAGACATATCTCAAGGGGAGGGGTTGTTTCCTCTGAGTGGACAGCCCAGATGATAGTTGCTTTTAAGATAATGTCTGATTATTATTTAAAAAAAGATATGGCTGCAAAGGCAAGGGATTATGAAATTAAGGCAGAAGAATATCTTTTAGAGTTGGGCAAGATGGTTATATCCAGTCCTTCCCCATCAGGCCAAGGGGAGAGTTGTCTGCCTTATGCAACGGGAGATTTTGTGGATACAGGCCATGGCTGGACGACCCCCAAGGGTAGTTCTACAGGCTCGGTAGCCGGGACATGTTATGCCATCTTCGCTTATTATAACTATAATCCTTTGCAATTAAAGAAATGAGGGATAACAAATTAAAAGCAATATATAATAAATTATACGCCTATTTTGGCCCGCAGCATTGGTGGCCAGCCAAGACTCCTTTTGAAGTTATGTTAGGCGCAATACTTACCCAGAATACAAGTTGGGCTAATGTGGAAAAGGCAATAGGCAACCTTAAAAAACAAAAACTTTTATCCCCGGGAAAAATTTATAAATTGTCTCATACAGAGGTAGCATCATTAATAAAGCCGGCTGGATATTACAACATCAAGGCAAAACGCCTTATGGCATTCCTGGATTTTTTCTTTAAGAATTTCCAGGCAAGCGTAAAAAAGATGTCTTCCTATGATACAATGAAATTGCGCGAGATGTTATTGTCAGTGCACGGGATTGGTCAGGAAACAGCCGACTCAATTTTACTTTATGCATTAGGCAAGCCTGTATTTGTTATTGATGCCTATACCAAAAGGATACTCTTTAGGCATAGGTTAGTTAGTAAAAATGCAACCTACAACCAAATACAAGATTTATTTATAAAAAATATAAAAAATGACTCAGTATTGTTTAATGAATACCATGCACTTTTGGTAAGATTAGGCAAGGAATTTTGTCTTAAAAACAAACCTAAATGCGAAATATGCCCTTTGAAGAATAGATAACGCAAAACGTAAAACGTAAAACGCAAAACTAAAGAATGATTACAGTGA
>Ga0078972_1006025_pt1 | contig 29605 bp, 28 predicted proteins | sample YelNatPaOPGAMG01_FD_67568 | JGI IMG/M metagenome (GOLD analysis project Ga0078972, IMG submission 67568) | Hot spring thermophilic microbial communities from Obsidian Pool, Yellowstone National Park, USA - OP-RAMG-01 (SPADES assembly) (version 2) | ecosystem: Environmental > Aquatic > Thermal... | reverse complement strand
TCTGCCCGCTGGCTCCGAACAATCCTTTAAACTGCTTCGTGGAGACGAATATGACTGTGGCTTTGAAAGGCGTGGTTTCGAAGCCAGCTACCCTTGTTAAGACGCCTGTGAGCAGCGGTAGGTTCATCGTTGTCAAAGTATGTCTGCCAGGCCCGAAGACATCGTAGGCCTTGCCGTCCCTGAAGAATATTGCAGCCTCATACTCGTGGACGATCAGCTGAGCACCCCAGGTTATCTCCTCCTTCGGGTATCTCCAGACGATGTCTTCAGCGGAAGCCCCTACCCACTCTATTATCTGAGGCATCTTCAAACACCTCGCTTAAGAGAAACTATCTCGCCCTCTCTTGAGGCGAAGGCTGATTCAAGCTCCTCCGCTTTAGCCTCAAGCTGTTTCAAAAGGCTTGGAAGAACATCTAGGCTCCCGGCGCTTGCAGCGTTCTCCGCCTCCTCCGCTATTTTCGAGACCTCTTCACACGTTCCTATAAGCCTGTAGTCGTAGTCCATCAGCTTGTCAAGCTCAGCCTCGCGAACCTTAACCAGGTCGAAGAAGCCCGAGTAGCCGTAGTCCGCATGCTCAATCTTGTTTATGACTCTGTCCAGGACGGCGGAAACCCTGTTAAGACTCGTAAACATGCTAACCGCGTCAGATTCAGCCGCCTCCCTTACGACGGTTTTCAGATGGGACCTGGCTGCCTCAAGCTTTTCAACCATGAAATCCCTTAGAAGCTTGTCCGCTTCCCTCCTAACCTCCTTCTGCTTATACCCCCTGTAGCCGGGGATGTAGGAGGCTATCTTCTCAGCCAGTCCCCTCTTCTCCTCATACTCCTTTATGGACTCACTCATGAATAGATGTGATTCATAACTAGCTTAAAAACATTACTTATAGAAGAATTTAAAAACACTTTCTTATAAAGGGAGCGCTACAGGCCTGCCTTCTTTAAGCGACCTGTGTACCGCCAGCGCAACCTCTAAAGCAGCCCTCGCATCCTCAGCTGAAACCAGCGGCTTCTCCACCCCCTTCACGCAGTTGATGAAATGGCTAATCTCGTCCCTGAGATATCCTCTAACCTGCCCGTGAACAACCGGCTGGTAGTAGGACAGGTTTTCCGGACCCTTCTCACCCCAGAACAGGAAGCTGTCGCTGGGCTGGCTTATCCAGATGCTTCCCCTCGTTCCCACGAGCTCAAGTTTAAAGTCGAAAGACATTGTGGAAGGCAAGACCCAAATGTTTTCAAGAGAACCCACTGTCCCACCTTTAAACCTGAAGACAGACCAAACCGCGTCCTTGACACCGTAGGGCTTGAGAACCCTGCTCTCCGCCTCAGCGTAAACCCGGGTGATACTTCTCCCAATGATCCACCTCATCACATCAATATCGTGCACGCCGAGGAAGAGAAGCGGGGAGGTTTCCTTAAGCCAGGCTTTCAACCGCATGGGGGAGGTTATCGAGTTGTTTCTCCTAGCCCAGATTGAAACGGGTTCGCCGAGCAGACCCCTATCCATGTATTCCTTAGCCTTCGCATAATTGTAGTCGAACCTCACTATGTGGCCGACGAGGAAAGTTATCCCTGCTTTCCTAACAGCCTTCACAATGGCGTCCGCATCCCTCAGAGTTGTGGCAATAGGCTTCTCCAGGAGCACTGCTTTCCCAGCCTTCGCCGCCGCCACCGTAGGCTCCCGGTGGAGGTGATCTGGGACAACGATACTGACAGCATCAATATCCGGCCTCTCTAAAAGATCGTTGTAGTCACTATACCATTTCTCCGCCCCGTATTCCCTCGCAGCCTCCCTCGCCTTTTTCTCGAGAACATCCGCGGTCGCCACGAGCTTAACCCCCGGGAGCTCCGAGTAGACGCGCGCGTGATATTTCCCCATAACGCCGCAGCCTATTACACCTACCCTAACCAGACTCATCTTTCTCCACCTTAAAGCATCCTAACCTTCTCTAAAGGCTTTACTTTCGCAACCTCAGGGTTTAGAAGGCTTGGAGGAGCCTCCCCCCGGAGGACGCTTAGAATGTTTTCAGCAGCTTTCTCAGCAAGCCTCCTCCTAGCCTCGAAGGTGGCGCTCGCCATGTGCGGGGTTAGGACAACGTTATCCATGCTTACGAGAGGGTTGCCGGAGTCGATAGGCTCCTTCTCGAAAACATCCAGCGCGGCTCCCGCTATCCACCCTTCTTTCAAAGCCTTAACCAGAGCCTTCTCGTCGACCACCGCCCCCCTGGAGACGTTCACCAGGTAGGAGGAGGGCTTCATACTCCTAAGCTCCCTTTCACCAATCATCTTAACCGTCTCAGGGGTGAGAGCAGTTGAGAGAACGATGAAGTCCGACTCCCTTAGAAGCTCGTCGAGAGTCCTGTAGGATACGCCTAGTTCAGCCTCAACATCCGGCTTCCTAGTCCTGCTGAAGTATACGACCCTCATTCCCAGACCCCTGGCCCTCCTTGCCAGAGCCTTTCCAATGGCTCCAAGCCCGATTATGCCGAGAGTCCTACCGCTTATCTCGGAACCGAGCATGAACATCGGTGACCAAGCTATCTTCCAAGAGCCGCTTCTGAGAAACCTGTCTGCCTCCACAACCCTCCGGGCAACCGCGAACAGGAGGGCCAGCGCGAACTCTGCAACAGCGTCTGTCAAAACCCCGGGAACATTCGCAACGTATACTCCTCTCGCAGTAGCCTCCTTCAAATCTATATGGTCGTAGCCAGCGCTCATGGTACTTACAACCTTAAGTCTCCCAGCCTTCTCCAGAACCCCCCTGTCTATCCTGTCGCCTAGAAGTATTAGCGCAGCATCCTTGTCCTCGAGGCTCTTAACCAGGATACTTCTGGGCGCAGGGTGGTCGGAGTCATGCAGCTCAACATCACAGTGTTCTCTGAGAAGCCTGAGCGCGGAGTCCTGTATTCTCCTTGAAACGTAGACCCTCGGCCTAACCATGTTACTCAGATTGTTCATACTGTTTTATAAGTATTGGCGTCTCTAAAACCCTGTTCCCTTCAAGAAGGCTTTAAAACCATTATTCTCGGGCGAGCGTCGCCATGCCTGATGGCCCTCTCATGCTCAAGGCTCAACCCTATTTCCGAAGATATTTCTCTCACGTAGCCAGGCTTGAGAGTTATGAGCACGATCTTCCCATCGTCGCTAAGAACCTTCCTCATCTCCGGCAGGCACCTGCTGTATAAAGCATACGGGTTGATCCTTGCCACCGGCTTAGTGCCGTAGGGAGGGTCTGTAACTATCCTGTTAACCTTAAACCTTAACGCTTTAGAAAGCCTCCTGCAATCAACCCTCTTGAAGACTATTTTTTCGGAAGCACCCATGGCTTCAGCGTTCAGCGCAGCACCCTCCAGAAAATATTCTGAAACATCAAACCCGTATATCTTAACGCCACTGGTTGAGAGAGCAGCCTCGATGGGTATGATCCCGCCGCCGCACATCGGGTCGAGAAGAATCGTCCCCGGCGTGGGGCTGGCTATTCTAACCATTCCGTACGCAACCGAGGGCCTGAGTGCAGCCGGATGGGTGAAGACGACGTACCTTCCCGAGGCATACTCGTTTCTGAAAAGACCTATGAAGCAGGTGTCTCCAACAATATCAAGGAAAACATTAGCCTGAAAATTCTCAAGATCCACTTTTAAGCCATACTTGTCCACCACTGCTTGGCCAGCCTTCCTCTGAACATCAATGCTTGTAAACTCGTGCTTGCCACGCCTCCTGCAAGTCACTCTGAACGAGGAGGCTTCGCGAAAACCGCTGGGAAACTCGATTCTCATAACCTCATTGTATATATCCTGCAGGCCTCTTAGACTCGTGTCCATTTTAAAAGCCCCGACATACTCTATGAACCAGTCTACGCTTCTAACCGACAACAGTGTTGAGGAAGCGGAGGCAGGTATGTCTATAACTATCCTTCCGGGAACACCCTGGGGGTTCTCCTGGACGACGCTTTTGAAGCCAATCTTCTCCTCCAGCTCAGACTTAACAATGTCCTCGAGGCCGCATGGAAAGATTATTAGAAACCTCACGGCAGGGTTTTAAGGATGCTAGCCTATAAGGTTTAGCCTCTTCAGGAGCTCGAGGGAAACGTCTCTGGTCGGGCTTTCCGGCCTAGAAAGGCTTCTGAAGACTTGTGAAACATATAGTAGTGTTGAGACCTCTTCATCGCTTAAAACACGTATCTTAATATTCCCGAGGGCCTCGAGGGCTTTCTGAAGCTCCGGGTCGACTGGACACGTGGTAAGTAGGACAACCCTGTCAAGCTTCCTGCTCCTCGCGAAGTCTATAAGTGGCTCGATACTGCTTCTTCTAAGCCCCTCGGAAGGCTTCGGCGCTTTAATCATAACCCCGACCTGCGCCCCGCCTCTAGTGTTGTCAGTGAAAAGCAGGTCTATCTCTCTCTTCCTGGTTAGGGAGACGTTTATTCTCCTCCTGCCTATGAGGCTCTCTTTTCCGAGACCTGTTTCAATAAGGCTTGAAACAGCTTTTTCAAGTACGATCGCCCTCTCAGAGGATTTCTCAATGTTGTAGAACCTTGTCAATATCTGGCTTTTAACATCGCTGTCCGGCGTAACCGGGGTTGCGAGCCTAGCGGCGGGCAGACCCATTTTCATAACGGCCTCCATCGCTATCACAGTATCCACGTAATCGGGTTGAGTAATTCCCCTCTCAAGTCTTTCAGCAAGTATCTCGATGCAGGCGAAACACTCTGATAGAAGCCTCCTGATTTCCCCGCCTGAGTTTGACCAGAGGAGTTTAACACTGTTCATGGGAAACATGTTCGAATACGAGCCTCCGCCCCTGTCGAGATAGAGGGCCTTCACATACCTGTCGATTATGTCCTTAGCCTCCTCCACGCTTATCTTCTCGAGGCTTATCGGGGTTGAGGAAACCCTGCTGACTATTGCAGGCGCCACTCTGAACCTTTGGCCCTTCAACTCTTCAAACATTACTGGTGTTAGAAGCAGAAGTATGAATAGGCCGCCTGGACCATTATCCACAATCCTTTTTAAAGTATGGAAGAAAAAGTCAATATTATCCTGCACAAGCGTCTCAACCTCGTCGACAACGATTACGAAAGGCGAGTTGCCGACTAGCTTCGAGAGATTCACCAGCGTCGTTAAGAATTTTAAAGCATTCTCGTCGGACTCCCTGAGGTAGTCGTTCGAATGCTTAACACCCCAGCTCCCGTAATACGGGCTTGGAAGCCACAGTATCCATTTCGCCAAGTTTAGATCTATGAATCTTCTTGTTTTCGACGGCTCAAACCTTGTTTCAAACATTTTCTCCAGCTCTTCAAGCTCGAGCCTTACGAGACCAGTTATCTCAATCATCCCCTCTTCAACAAGTTTCCTAACAACCCTGAAATCGTTTGAAATCGTGTTGAAAGCTTCCCTAGCCTTCTCAGCCTTCTTACCTAGGACTGTTGAAATCAGCCCGACGTTAACGGTTTTCTGAAACAGTTCGTAACCCATCTTGGATATCAGCACCTGGTGTAGCCTCAGGGAAAGCTCCATGAGAAACTCTTTGCTGCCCAGCGTCTCCACAACCTTGGAGGTGAAGAAGATGAGGGAGGGCTTGTAAACAGAGTCTTGAATAGTAGGCATGTATGAGAAGGGCTGGCCTGGTTTCTCCTGGCTTAGAAGGTATTGAAGGTGTAGGGCGAGATGCGTCTTCCCGCTTCCAGCATCACCTATAAGCATGTCGATCTTAGGCTCCTCAAGCCTGAACGAGTAGTCTATCTCCTCCCTAATCCTTTTCAACGCGTTTATCCTGGACTCCCCGCCAAGTATCCATATTCTGCTCGGGACAGGGGTCAGGGGGAACGGGTTGGCTTCAAGCATCAGACGGGAATACTTATTTGACGATTGCATAATGGTAAACACCCCTAGCCGTCTTCAACCCGTTACCCGGCTCCCCGCTTCCAGCGTGAAGTTGAACAGCGTACGGATCATTACTGTTCAACTCGGTTATCCTCCTGTCGAATTCATCGCCGCTTATATTTAATTCCTCAGATACTTTAAGCCTGAGATCAGATATTTTCACGTATGGAGCTATTGGACTGGTTCTCACCAGCTCGCCATACTTCAGCCTTAAAGTCTCGAGGAACCGTTCGGGCGACAGCTGTTCAGCCTCCTTGAGCCTAGCATACTTTAAAACCGGGAAGCCCCAAACGTTTTCAACGCAGTAGGCCCTACCCGAATCAGAAGTCCTATACTTTTTAACGGTTCTAGGCCTTCCTTCAACCGCTTCTAGAAAGCCTTTTTTAACTAGTTCTTTAAACTCTTTTTCAGTAAGCCTGCCAGCCTTCTTAACCATTTTCTCCGTAACCCCCTTAGGAGTATCGGCGAAGACAAGCGCGAGCAATTGGAACTCGTTCAGCCGGTATCACCTTATTAAAAATGGCCTAAGGTAGTTTTTAAAGCTTGCCTGACGGCCGGCCACAGCAAGCCTCATCCCCCGGGTATTCAGAGGTTTAGATAAAGTTAAATCCTACGAGGCGAGACATTTTTACACACGGGAAGGCAAACGGTTAGAGATGAGGCGGAAAAGGAAGCGTAAAATGGTTTTTCCCAGAACCATGTTTGAATGCAGGGTGTGCGGGAAATGCTGCGTCGAGGATGTTAGGCGCGGTAGACGGATAGTTCTAACCAGGACTGACGCCTTAGAAATATCGAGCGCTACTGGAATAGGTTTGAGCGAGTTTGCGGAGGAAAACAGTAGTGAAGCCTACCCATACGCTATTAGGCTTGTCAACGGGAGATGCTTCTTCCTTAAGCCGGACAACAAGTGCAGTATTTACCCGGTTAGACCCCTGGTGTGCAGGTTCTATCCTTTCGTAATGCAGAAGGTTGGAGAAACATACGTGTTTCACGCTGACCCTTTCTGCCCAGGGCTTGGGGAAGGCACTTATCTTGACGAAGAATATTTCGAGAGGCTTGTCGAGCAGGCTGAGAAGCGTTTAAACAGGTCTACTGGGCTGTTCGAGGCGCGCCGCAGTTAGGGCACCTGGTCTCACCCTGCGGGAAAACGGTTCCACAATACTTGCATGAAACAGTGGATAGCGCGTGCTGAACCTGGAGAGGCGGGGAAACCTGTATCTCGATGGCTTTACTTGTCGCATCAGGCCGCCCTTCTACAGCAGCAACCCCCTTCAGATTCCAGGCTACAATCCTATCTAGGCTCTTGAAAGAAGGCTGGGCTCCGGGAGGGATTAGGATTTTAAACTGGTAGCTTTGGACAAAACCCTCAGGAACATGCAGAGCCCCAGCCAACTGTGGTCTAGCTGAAAATATGACTGCAGAATCCCAGACCTGTTGCTCAACCTCCCTTTTAAGAGAAGCGTCGTAAACCCTCCTGGTTTTACGCACCCGCTCGACACACTCAAGCTCGCACCTTATCTCTGTGCAGTCGAACTCTTCCTGAGACTCGACCTGTACTGCGCCCTCCACGTTGCCACCAAGATAGAAGATCTGATTCTTCAGAAACAGAGATATGTTTACCCTGGGTGGGGTAACCTTATCCCTGAGTTTCTTAAACAGGCTCACAGCAGGATTTTTCCACTGGGGGGATTTAAGTTTTAAACAACGCTGAAATTAAACGGGGCTTACAACGGTATTAGCAGGAGGCTTGACAGGATTATAACCAGCCCGCCGATTGAAAAAGGCAGATTTATACTAATGGAGCCGGAGTATCCAGCCAAGAGGGGGCCGATAATGTTCCCCAGGGAGCTTACAAAGTTGACTACATTGAAGTCCCTCGCCCTGGTTTCATCACTACAGTGTTTTTGAATCAAGTAGCTTCTGAGCGGGAGCCATACTGAGGCTCCGAGAGGATCGTGCAGAAGCCATAGTGCTGCAGACATTGTGAAATCACCCGGCACGGTGGCCAAGGCTGTGAAAACCCCCTGTATGCATGTGAAAAGGATCAGGGAGGATTTGTAAGAAAACTTTTTCAAGCCTGTGACAATCCTGCTGCTGAACAACATGGGTATTCCCAGACTAAGCCTGTGAACAGTCATCAGGATTGAAAGTGTTTCCGGAGATAGTGAAAATTTCTTTGAAAAAAACATGGGTGTGATGAAGCAGTGCGTAGCTGAGCCTCCAATCGTCACTACGAGCCCTGAGGCAGCCAGAATAATAAGCCCCCTGTTTAAACCCCTGCCTCCACCCTTTTCCACAAGGGGCTTCTCAACATGCCGTACTCCTGCAGAATCCTGTTCGCTGAAGAATAAAGCGATCACTAGAAAGCCTATTACTTGTAGAAGCCCTGAAAAAACGAAGGGAAGCCAGTAACCATAGATGCTTATGAAAAGCCCGGAGGATGCGAGGCCCAACGCTTGAGAGATGAACTCGAGCCCTGATACTTTAGAGTAGGAGGCGATGAATCCCCTGCGATCCTGCTCGTAGACCATGGTTGCGAAAACAGCGTTCCTGATCGCAACCGCGGAGTCGAAGAGAATCTTGACAACGCCCATTATAATCACCGATTCAAAGTAGGGTGTTAGAAGGTGGGAGAACCCTCCGAGCAGTAGGGCCAATGCGATGAAAATTTTCCTACCGTACTTATCTGATGTAGCCCCGAGAAAGATGCTGAGGAAGGCGATGAATATTGCCGAGGCTGTGAAAACATACCCGATTTCCATAAGCGGAATGGAAACATAATCCATGTAAAGGGGAAACAGGATTTCGTAAAGCCCGAAGGAGAAGCCGAAGAGCCATGTGGATACGGTCAGCGCAGTCAGTCCTTTTCTGTTTGGCATGTGCTACGGGCCGTTCAGCAAGAGGCTTATAAGCATTGACAACAAAGTTTTTAAAAGGCTTTTAAAGCAACAATAATATGGCTAAACGCAGTACAGGTGTGAAATATTTTGCTGAACCAGGCCCAGGGAACACTGGTAAAGTGATTAAGGCGGTTGCGGAAAGGATAGAGAAAGGGGGTGTTTCGCAGGTTGTTGTCGCAAGCACTTCCGGGAGGACGGGAGTCAGGTTTTCCAGGGCTTTAAAGGGTAAGACACAGGTTGTAGCCGTGTCCCATGAGAAGATGGAGCCTAAGCTGAAGGAAAAGATAAGTAGTCTGGGCGGAGTAGCCGAGGACGGTACGCACCTGCCGCTCCACGGAAGGGGCATGGATAAGGTTAGGGATGCCTTCTACACTCTGGGACAAGGATTCAAAGTAGCTTTAGAAGTTATTCTGATAGCTGCAGACAGGGGGCTTGTTAAGCCGTATGAGGACGTCATAGGCGTCGGTGGAAGTGGAGAGGGTGCTGACACAGCAGTAGTGGCGAGAGCAACCCCGACGAAGGAGATTTTCAGCAGCGACAGGTCTAAGAGGCTTGAAGTAAGGGAAGTAATCTGCATGCCGCTGAAGAAGAAGTGGTGGGACTGATCATCCTAAGAGCAGCCTAAACCAAACAGTTAAGCCGGTTTTTCTCAAACACTTAAGCATAGACGTTTAGACATAATCTTCTTGACTAAATCCATATATCCTGTTCTTTACCAGGTTAGGTTTAGGAATGGCTAGGAGGCTGCCGGATAGGTTTCTCAAATGGGCTTACTTCGACAGAGTCCGCTTCATCAAATCCATTCTGGACACCGGTAATTTAGATAAAGCGGTGCTTCTCATAGAGTCGACGAGACATAACCCGGCGCTCTGTACAGCCCGCATTAAGAACTCTGGGATAGAGTTGAACGCTAAGATAGTTGGCGCAGGCTTTTTGCCTAAGCAAAGTTTTCTTGAAGATGCAGTTAGAGATCTGAGGTCACATGTGGAAGCAGGCCGCTCAATGACGAGGGAGGACTATGCTAGAAGAGGACTGCAAATTCTGCTTAGACATGTATACTTCGAGAATGAGGATGAGGCGAATCGGAGAGTCGACTTTACGAAAATAGCGACCCTAGAAATAGGAGCGGGAGTAGCCGGATCCTCAAAACACACATGGGAGAACGTCCAGAGTTGCAGACGAGCAGTCATGCTTTACTATATGCCTCCCAACACCAGCTTCGAGGTCAGGGGCATGCTCGACGTATTGACCGAGGGAAACCATTTTGAATTCGTCAATCTGGCTCATGATGCATTCCATTACGCACCCGCTGAGAGGAGAGTCTTCAAACCATGCTATATTTTGAATGTTGAAGAGGTTTATGATAACAGTGCTACGCAGGAGGGTTTCGGCCGCCTGCTGGAATAATTGTGAAACATTAGAGACGCTCCGGGGGATCTCGCCAAAGCCAGTCTTCTATACGAGATTCTGCAATTACCCTATGGCTTCAAACCGTTTAAACCAATATTCCTACGGAGGGCACGAGAACCTCTCCCACGTTCTCATATGTTTCATTAAGCCTATCCTTAATACCCTAGTTCAGCATCTAATGTCTTCACTCTGAGAAAACATCATTAAGCAGTTCAACCGCCGCATCTACGATCATATCCAACGCTTCAGGAACCAGCTTAGACCAGAAAATCTCGTGGCCTCCACGTTTGAAAGCATCCGCCGTAGGAATATAGCCGACGTATTGATTAGTACAATGAACAATGTAGGTCGGGTAAGTAGGCGAGGCTAACTTTATCCTTAACCCACCCTCCACAAACGGTTCTCCAGGTAAAGAAACAAATGCCGCATTTCCAATTCGAAAAACCTGTATTTCATAATCAAACTCTGGTTCGCGTTTCCAAGTCAGATGCTTACTCCATGTCCACGCTGCATAACACCATTTTGTATCAACACGCGTCCGCTCCACATCAGCCCAGACTGGACGAGGATACTCTGCTAGAATCCTTTTAGCTTCTTCAAGCTCCTTGTCAGCCACTTTCCTAAGTGGAATCTTTAAATGTTTACACTTCCACTTCAGAACTGTTTCATCCTTAAACGTAAGCCTTTCGATTACTTTTTTAGCCGTCTCAGCCAAGACCCTACCCATATAAGTATGGTCGCGTTTGTAATCCGGATCGAACGGGTTCCAAGGATTAATGTTCCCACAGGCACCATTGAGAACAAGCACGGAATCCGCGGAATAAGCCCTCCTTAGTTCCTCTGCCAATGCTCCCGGCCAATCTGCCGAAACAACGCCCCCATAGTCGTTATTAGCATAAACAACGACTGGATGGCACGTATAATTAACCATTATGGCGGGAAAATGTAAAGAATCTGTGCGGAAACACATGACCCCGAGTTCAGGATCTATGGGACCTTCAAGGTAGCGGATTTCAGTCCATCCTAGAGGCCGCGCTATAGGATTCCAAAACCACGGCATCATTACAGTGCCTTCACGTGTCACAGCACGTCTGTTAAACGCCACTCTTCCCTCAATACCACTACCCACACCGACTTGAACAGGCGTTAGCCTTTCATTCGCAAGCCTGATGGACTCAATTATCCTTTCAACAGCAAACTGACTATAGCGTTCGTCACCACCGCGTAACCAGTCAAACTCTTCAGGAATATCATCAAAATCCTCCGCGACCATAAAGTGGCCTAATGATGGTGCAGAATGAATCTGGATAGGATGGATCATTACCCCTTGAAAATCAAACCCGAATTTTTCAGCCGCAACTTTCCTAATCTGGTCACAGTAACTTTTAGTTGCTACACATAAATCGAGAGCTACGATGCAAACCTTGCGTCCACTGCTCTCCAATACTAATGCCTTAGAAAAAAGCGGATCATTCACCACTCGAGCTGGCCGACGAACCCCTATGTTTCCCGATAATTGAATACCCGCCAAAGGTGTTATGTCCACTTGAGACACTCCGACTTTAAACATCTCGTTCCTCCTCTCCGAACACGTTGGGTTCCATATACTTACTTAAAACTTTTTGTGCATGTAAAGCCGATTTAACGCGTTAAGAGTCTATAGAAGCATCTTGGCTTCAGAGTTCACTTTCCGCCAATAGAGTTCAAACAATAAGCCTGAAGGCTTGGGCTTCACCTCATTGATGAAGCCTTTTTCAAGCTCTAACGATTTTGCAAAGGCCTCGTCGGTGAGTCTCTTCAATTCCTCGACGGATGTTTCTCCTTTTAGAAACCCGGACCTTAATTCCTCGGCCTTCGGATGTAGATAAGCCTCTAAAGACTCTACTTGGCTACGTATCTTTAAGAAGTATTCTTTAAAGGAGCCTAGCATCCTCCTGCTCAGCCTTTCATGAATCCACCAGACCGAGTCGGAATCGTAAAGCCTGCCCGGGGCCAGTTTTAAATCCGGTAGACCCGCCTCCATGAAAACCGGTTTGTAGACGCTTATACACGGCGTCGAGGTAGCTGTAAACCAGTGTATCTGCACCTTTTCAAAGAGCTGCCCAACGTAGGAGGCTGCGGTCTGGGAGGGCCTTGTGAGTACTCCGGCATGCATGCAGACATCCCTCATAGATCCTTTAGCTGGGGTAAAGTTTTCCCCCAGCCTGTGGCTTCTCATAATGTTTTTAACGATATGCACATCGATCTCACCCGTTTTCTGCTCCAGAAGGCTCTGAGTATAGGCTTGTCTCTCCCTACCTCTTGCGAAATGCGTGTAAAACTTGTCTGAATAGCACTTCGAAAAGTCGAAGTCCCTATCGTCCCTACACCACCCTTTTTCAACAGCATGTTCAACAACGTTTTTCGAGGCCAAGTCCCATTTGCTTTTAATGGTTAAAGCGTTGGAAATACTCCTCACGTTCTTCACCTTCTCAGCAACCCAGTATTTCCCAGCGGTCTCTAAAACCCACGCCTCCTTAGGGTCGGAGATTATGAATGAATTATGGTAATACGTCTTGCTTTTAAACCCGCAGTTACCACCCTGCCCAAATTCCTCCAAATATCTAACTATGAAAAGCAGGGCTTCATAGGAGTCTCTACATCTCTCCAAGGCTAGCCTCAGCAAATCCATTCCAGTGAGATCCTTCTCCAGCTTTTTCTCCCTCGTGAATACAGCTTCGTTTCCTATGGCCAAGCCGAATTCGTTAACACCCATTTCAGCACCCCACATCCAAACCGGCCTTGAAATAATTATGGCATTCGTCCTCTCCACTTGCGGAACCTTTACGTACGTGCAGCTTACAAATTCTTCGTCGTGCTCCATTCTAGGATAAAACTCTAAAGCCTGAGGCTCGTTAGGCTCCCTGTCACTATTCTTAGCGAAAATCGTAATCCCCTCTTTCGTTGAATTCTTAAGCGCTACTAGAGTGTCGCACATGCTTTAGCAGACTCATTAAAAGAAAATAAACTTTATCCAGGTTCAAGTGGAAACGTGCTTAAAAAATTTTAAAGAAGAGTTAGGTAAACACTATCAGCGAGTTATTGAAGCCTCTAGAATTTCTCGGGCATAACGGATCCGGATTGCTGAATGCTCCGTAAAGCCTGTACGATCCAGCGTAACATCCTCCTCTATAAGTCCCGCTCAGGGAATAGTCTGGGCAAGGGTTACTCTCGATGATTTGCCTAAGGACTCTGCTTGAACACATCTCCCGCCATGCTTAAGACTCTTACTCCTAACGCTTGAGACAACAATGTCAAGAGTATCGCAGAGAAGAACCTCCCCTCCTAGACCTATATCCGTGTTTTTCTCAATCCTGCATGAATACCATGAGACGCGTGCACGCACCTCTTCTGCAATGATCCATGCCCAAGATCATAGGTTTCAACCATTTCTGGCATACGTTTAATACAGTTCTTGACAGGATGAAGCCTCGGTTAGTGAACCGGGTTGGCGGCTTTAAACGCCGGGTGTTTAAAAACTTATATTGCTACGGAATCTTCCGCCTCCCGTGAACCTGGCTGAAGCCATAAGCCTCATCCTTGTCGCATTCGCATCTACAACGCTGCTTTCAGCCGTCGGGTTGGCGGGTGGTGTAGTAATAGTCCCCACGTTGATTCTTCTTTTCGGTCTGGAGTCAAGATATGCTTCAGGCACAGGTATTTTCGCAATAATCTTCGGAATATTTTCAGCAGCATTCACGTATTTCAGGCAGAGGAGGGTTGACGTTAAGCTGGCCCTGCTCTTCGACACGCTGGATGTGGTTGGGGTTGTGGCAGGAGCATACTTAGTCGTTGTTCTACCATCCCGGGTCACAGCCCTACTCATGGGATTTTTCCTACTTACTTCAGCATGGAGGCTCTGGGCAGGCAGTGTTAAACAACATAGAAACGTGGAGAAGAAAAGCCGGAGAATATCCATTAAGCGGCGTCTCACAGATAGGGATGGAAACATTTATGAGTATGAGCTTGGCGCACTGGAGCTCGTCCTATCCCAGCTTGCAAGCGTTTTAAGCGGCATTGCAACAGGGCTGTTTGGAATAGGAGGGGGAGCAGTAGACACTACCGTGATGATGCTGATCGGAGTCCCGCCTCACGTTGCCGTTGCCACAGCAGTCTTCGGAATGACAGTAACAAAGATTACTGGAGTAATCTCGCATCTTGCATTAGGAAACATTTTACTAGAATACGGTGTTCCCCTGGCAATTGGGGCAACAGCAGGAGGGCTACTCGGTCCAAGGATTTCTAAGAGGCTGAGGCCCTTAGCGTTGAGGAGGGTTCTAAGCATACTTATTCTGATCATAGGTCTCAGGATGATCGCGTTATGGTTTGAATGAGCAGAAGCCAGCGATAACAATTGTTTTAAACATCGCATCCACCATAATAATTCATGAGGCTTTCGAAAGCCGTGCAAACCGCGTCTATGTTTTCAAGCGGAACATCCGCATGAATCTCTGAATACATCATTAATCCTCCTTTCTCAGAACCAAGCTTAACAACAGCCTCACGTATGTGGCTCCTGATTTCTTCAGGATTGCCGAAGGGAACAAGGAGTTGACGGTCTATATCTAGGTCGATGCAAACCCTCCCCTTGATCCTCTCTCTAATATTGTCTAGCCCGTTAACCCGGTCCTGAATATTTAAGACTGAAACACCCGCTTCTATAAGGGCATCAGCCACCTCCATTATGTGGCCGTCAGTATGCAGGTAAACCCTTATCCCTGAATCCCTGACTCTCCCGAATATTTTCCTGTATGAGGGATAGATGAATCTTCTGAATGTTTTTACGCTTATGGGCATTCTGTCCTGAAGACCCAGGTCGTCCCCGAAGGAAACCATGTCAACCCTGAGCCTGATGAACCTTTCAACTAGGGCTAGATTATACTCGGTAAGCATCTCTATTAGTTTTTCAAGCTGACTAGGGTTTCTGGCGAAGTCGATCATCAGGTTTTTAAAGCCCCTCAGGTAGTATAGCCTTTGGAAGAAGAACCCGTGGGGCATGCTTCCAACAACAATGTCATCCATGCTTCTCGCCCTCTCTATTCTCTCCTCAACCGCATCCCAAGTGTCGATGCCCCCTCCCTCCTGAACAATACCTTTCTCAGGGTCTGGTAGACGATAGTTTGCCAGGCCAGTCCAATCCTCCAAGGGGTGTTTCACAACCTGCCCCTGCAGCCCGCTTATGTTAAACCTCCATAAGCATCCGAAGGCGTCCAAGACCTCTTTCCCCTTAACCCTGGCTCCGAAGTTGCTGAAGTCTACACTCCCCTTTTTGAAGCCTGGGAAAAGCCTTGAATGCTTGGCGAGCAGTTCTTCAAGCTTCTCCCTATACTTGCTCCAAGTCGTTGGGAAAATCCCTAGTCTACACGGGATCCATCCGCAACCATTCATGTCTATGACTCGAAGCTTCTTCTCCCTGATGCTCACAGCCGAAGGATGCTGGTTTTCTATCAGGCTTTAAGCCTTACCTTATTTGGAATGTTTCCACGTAGGCTTGAAAAAGACTTAAGTATTGTTGGGAAACACTGGGGGGAACGTGTCCAAGAACCCTAATATGGGCAGGCTGCTTAAAGTGCTTCTTAGGGAGGGAGAGCCGGATAGAGTGCCTTTCTACGAGCACTTCGTGGACAACGAGGTTATTGAAGCGTTAACCGGTAAGCCGGTTTCCAAGGCTTTAGCCGAGGAAGGCTTGCGTTCAGAGAAATACTTGGAAACCCTGGTTGATTTCTATTCTAGGCTTGGATACGATTATGTCCCCATGGAGGTTTCACCCAAACTCCCTAGAACCAATATTCTTCAGACGAGGGATGTTGCCTATCTTTCCCGTGGGAAGAGGACTTGGGAGGATGAGAACAGGGGAGTGATTGAAACACTCGATGATTTTGAAAAATACCCTTGGCCCAACCCGGAGGAAGCCCTGGATTTTTCAGTGTTTGAAAGGCTTAGGAGAAAACTGCCTGAAGGCATGGGGATTGTTGGGGGAGTTGCCGGAGGATTCTTCGAGCACGTTAGCTGGCTGATGGGCCTTGGAAACCTCTGCAGGGCTGTGCATCTGGACAGAAAGCTTGTTGAAAAAATGTTCAGCAAGACTGCCTCACTCATACTTGCCTTAGACGAGACAATAGTCAGGGAGGGGCTTGTTGATGCCCTGAGAATGGGCGATGACCTTGGCTATAAGACTGGCACATTCCTACCCCCCAGGATCCTGCGAGAATACGTTTTCCCAAACTACAGGAGGCTCGCCGGCTTGGCGCATGCGAGAGGACTCCCCTTCATAATCCATTCCTGCGGAAACCTGTATACTCCTGACGAAACTGGGAGAACAGTCATGGATGATCTTGTGGACAGCGTTGGGATAGATGCTAAACATTCTTTCGAGGACAACATACTGCCGGTCTACGAGGTTAAGGAGAAGTACGGTGGGAAGATAGCGGTGCTTGGCGGTGTAGACATGAATAAGCTTGTCCAGCTGCCCGAGAAAAGCCTGAGGCAGCATGTTAGGCTGATAATCAGGAGGTGTGCGCCAGGAGGCGCCTACGCTCTAGGCTCCGGAAACACTGTAGCCAACTACGTGCCTTTAGAAAACTATCTTGCAATGCTTGACGAAGGCTTTAGAAGCGGGACATACCCGATAAGGATTGGTTGAGGAACACGATGCTAAGGCTTTAAAATCCTGTTTAAGTGTTTGAAGCACTCTCTCCTGATCGGATACCTTCCAACTTTTTTAGCATATTCAACCTCGTACCTTAATCTTTCGGGAGGTATGTCGGCATAGGTCTCGCCACCGTTGTCGAAAACATAGCCGCCGCCCGGCGCGGCGTAGAAAACGCATTTCTCGACCTCGAGCTCAACATTCTCAAGAGAACCCTCTAACAGGGCTCTCCAGTCCGCGTTGCCGTTGAAGAAAACTTTCCCCCTGAATGCTCCAGCAATCGTTTTAATATTGTTCTCAACACCCACGTCAGCCTCGTTTATCCTGTAAACGTTCAAAAGTATGTCTGTTATGTGATCCATATGTGAATCCATGTGCAGGTACCGATGGTTAGCGCCGTGCCGCTCGTAAAGCCTAAGGTTGTAAGGCAGCGTGAACTCCTCGTACATCCTCCTATTCAAGTAGCCTGAATGATCGTCAGCCAAGCCGAGGCTCCCCGGCTCCGAACCGGAAATCTCGTAATAGTATTCCTGGAGAGTGTTGAAGGCTTCCTCCAGTTTCCTGAAAAGCCTATGCATCTCGCCGGGGCTCTCGTAGAGCCAACGGTATAGTTTTTCAGGGCCGATTAGAGAGCCGGCGGCTGAAACCGGCGGATGTATCTGAAGCCAGCCGCCGACTGGAAGACCCTGATAGTTTTTCCTAGCGAGCTCCCTAAACTTTTCAAGCCTCTCATAGTAGGCCTGAATACCCTTGTGGCGACGGGGATCCGGAACCTCCAGCCTATCGATATCCTCGAGAGTCTTAATCCGGGGTATTATCCAGGGGCTGAGCCACGGGTTTCCCTCATCAGGCATTTCAACCCTGCAGTCGAAAACTATGCCTTCAGATATGGCTCCAAGGTCGAGGTGCACCCCTATCCCCGTTAAATCGTCTCTAAGCCATTCCAGCCTCCATTTCAACCCCTTCACCTGGGCATCCAGCATTATACTCATGTCGTTGTAGTATTCGGCGAACGTGTATCCGAAGAGCCTAGCATAGTATGGGCCTCCAAGCCCTATGACTACTGGAACCCTGTCCGGCTCCTTAAACTCAGCCGCTTTCTCAACACGCCTCCTGTTCTCCTCGAGAATACTTGAATACTTAGCTTGATTAAACGGCTCCATCGGATTGCCCAGTAAAGCCCACTATTAAAATTTAAACCTTGACACGAACACGGCTGCGAATCGCCCTTAAGCTTAATTCTATAGACGTGTGGTAGCGATGCTCTTAAATACGTCTGCGGAGAGGCGGAGGAATAGTGACAGGCTGTGAAGGACAGAATCTTCCCGGCTTTCAAGAAGCCTGGGAAGCTTAGAGTGCTTGACGCCCGACCCTACTCTTGGCATGAACAGATGACGATGGCTTGCGCACAGGGCTTGATCAACCGTGTTAAGCCGAGGGTCTACCTCGTGTTCGACGACTACGTGGACAGGCTGTGGCTATCAATATATGGGAGAAGATACGGGGTGAAGCATGAGGAGGTTAATGATCTCTACGAGCTGCTTTTTCCCTTCAGAAAAGAAATATCCGGGTTTGTGGTGTATGATGAAGGGATGCTGCACTCTGCGAACGTCGCGATGACGTATGGCAGCATTCACAACTTGGTACCAGCTTCCCCAGAGGTTGCGGAAAAGCTTTCTGAAGCCGGTTTCAAGAAGGCTGCCGACTTCAGGGGGAGATGGGGAAGCAGGCTTGAAGCCTACGAGTGGGCTTTTCAAAACCTGTTGCAACAGTGCAACAGGAGGATTGTCGGAAGCGTATGCGTAGACCCTCCTTTAACATCCTTCACGAACAAGCATCATGTTAGAGACTATCTCGTTGCGGTTAAAGCATTCTCCTTCGACCTTTCCACGAAGGCTAGGGACCGCTGCGAAGCAGAATTCTTCGACAGGATTCTCGGTTCCTTCAACTCGCTTGGAGTGGTTTTAGGATGGCATTGCATCAGGGACTTGGAGTCTGAGGCTGTCGCGAGAGCCTCTAGAAACGGCTTCTTCGTGCTCTGCAACCTGCAGTCTCCAAACCTGACTGTCCACGCGGGCATAAAAACCGGTTTCAAGTTTAAACAGAAGCACGCTAGCAGGGTAGTGTTAGAGGACAAGGTTTACGTGGTTTTCATCCAGTCAGACGGGGATGCTGTTTGGGCCATGAACAATTTTCAAAACCTGAACTGGCTTGACAGCCAGAGGGGAAGATTCCCCTACACGTGGGAGGTTCAGCCACTGCTGCTGGACCTGGCGCCCGGGATGCTTGAATACTACTACAGGACTGCGACGACCAACGACTATTTCATAGCGGGGCCCTCTGGAGCCGGCTACACTGCACCAAGCGTTAACAAGCGTCTCGACGAGTTTCTCGAGCATACGAGGAGGCGTATGGAGGCGTGTGATTTAAGGTCAATACTGATCATGAACCGTGACCCTAGAGTGGCTTACCAGGAGCTTGAAGACCCTAAGGTCCCTGAGGCCTATGCTGAAAAGATTGAAAAATGCTACGGTTTTCTGCACGGCTACGCGGGGTCAGCCTTCGAGCCAACGGTCTTCGCCAAAAATACTCCTTACGTTCACACTTCACTCTACGCTTCGGCTTCAACAGATATTCTGAAGGAGTTGAAGAGGCTTGTGGAAGGCTGTAAAGCAAGGCCGTTATTCGTAGCCATCCATGTTAGGGAGGAGGTTAAAATGCCGGTTTTACGCAGCGTAATCGGAAAACTGGACGGTGAAACCTACAGGGTTGTGAAGACGGATGAATTCATGCTTGCCTTAAAAAAGGCGTTTGAAAAAAGGCTGTTTAAACAGGGCTTTTCAGAATCCGCCAAGGAGGCTCTGAAGGAAAACGGTAAAACGGTTTGGGAAACCTATTACCGGAGGGTTGAACGCTTGGAGAAGCTTGTTGAAATGGATGAGCAGAGAATGCTGGCAGAGTATAACTCCGGCGGTTACGACTTCACCGCGGAGCAGCTGCCGGATCTTCTGGCTTACGAAGCGGTTGAGACAGCACTACGCCTTGTACAGGCTGCGCTAAACATTAAGGGCGTCTACGTGAACAATATTGAGAAAAGCGTTAAAGACTTTCTCAAGGAGTATAGCGGGCTGCCGGATACGCAGATAGTTGAAACGGTTTTCGAAACCTGGAGAAACTGGGAGGAGGCGAGGATCAGCATGGAGGAGGCGAGGAGCCTGGCGAAAAAAGTAATCGGGTTTGCGAAGACTCTGGTTGGAGGACTCTAGAAAACTTCACACGCTTTTTGCGTGCGCCGGGGAAACGTGTTCAGCCAGAGTAGCCTGATAATCATGCGAGAAGCACTGCTACAGCGATAGCAACGTCACTCGTCCTATCGTGGCTCAAGCTGATCAAAATGTTTCTCGCACCCTTCTCGCGGAGAATACTGGTCAGGGGTTTACTCATTACAACCCTAGCCCCTGAGCCACCCGCCTCGATTTCAACACCCTTCCAGCCCAGCCGGCTCCTGCTAGCGTGGCCTATTGCTTTGAAAACCGCCTCCTTAGCGGCAAACCTGGCAGCCAGCCTCTCGTAAGGATATCCCGATTGAAAACAATGTTCAAGCTCTCTCTCCGTGAAAACCCTGTTGAGGAAACTTTCCCCATGCCTTTCTACCGCCTTCCTAACCCTGCTTATCGAAACAACATCCACGCCAACCCCGATTATCAAGCCTGCTGGAGATACGTTTAGCAGCGCCCCGCTTGAGCAAGCTTAGCCTTTATGTACTCCACAACCTGCCCGACAGTCTGGTTTCTCTCCGCCTCCTCCTCAGGAATCTCCAGGTTGAAAGCCTCTTCGAAGGTTGCGATCAGTTCAACAGTGTCTATAGATTCAGCCATAAGGTCGTCGACCAGGGAAGTATCATCCTTCAGGCTCTCAACGCTGACGCGGAAGTGTTCAGCTATGATCCTCTTAACCTCCTCCTCAACCGACATTCTATAGACCTCCCTGTTGCAGCCTCATCTCAGCCTTCCTTATTAAAGTTTCCCTCTCCTCCTTAGTGTCCTGATATATTTTCTCAAGCATCTTGACGTAGCTCTCCGACATTACTACCGACCTCCTAGACATAACCCTCCTCTCCGCTTCAACAGTCCTCCTGAAGCCAGCGCCCCTCCTCAGCCTTCCATCCGCGTACCAGCAGAAGCTCGGAATATATTTTGGAAGAACCTCTCCCCCTAGCATTACGCACGCCGCCCCCACTACGGTCCCGGTGTTCAGCAGGCAGCCTATGCCAAACTTAGAATGATCCCCGATGAAGCTGCCGACCTTCAGGTCCCCCGTGTCCATAAGCCTCCCCTTCACGTACACGTCGACAGTGCTATAGTCGTTCTTCAGGTCGCTGTTAGTGGTGAGAGCACCTATGTTAACCCACTCGCCGACGTAAGCGTGACCGAGGAAACCCGTGTGATACTTGTTCGAATAACCCTGGATGATGCTCGCCTCAACCTCACCGCCGACCCTGCAGACAGGCCCTATGCTCGTCTCCTCCCTAATGTTTCCACGGACTATCCAAGTGTCTCTGCCAATGTAGCAGGGGCCCTCTATGCGGCTGAACGGGTATATCCTGGCGCCGTCGTCAACCATTATTGGGCCGGAGCTCGTGTCCAGCACGACGAAAGGATGTATGGCTGCACTCCTACTAACCTGGAGCAGGCTCTTATCGCCGACGACTGAAAACATTTCCCCCATAGCCTTAACCCCCTCCCTCTTAGACCAGTATGCTTCAAAATCCTCCTTAAGCAGCTCATGATTATACTGGACCAGGGGCCAAGGATACTCCACCATCCGGGCTTCAACCTTCTCGACGCTGAGCTCAGACCTCAGGTTCTCAATAGTCTTCTGAAGGCTGTCGGAGAGGCTTTTCCTAACTGTTTCCCTCTTCGCGCGAACATACACTACGTCACCCCTGCACGTGGCAACAGTCTCATCCCCCTCGATCGGGAGGCGACCGTGCTCGGGAAGCCACCTGCCGTTAACCAGAATAACGTCATCCCTACCAAGGTCTTCAAGGCTGTTCACAACAGCGTTTCCAAGCCTTTCCCTAAGAACAGGCGCCAAGTGGTCCCTTAGAAAAAACGAGGCTTCTATACCAGGGTTGATCCTCCTGATTCTCTCAACCAGGGTCATAGACCCGCATCTCAGCTCGAAAGAAGCCCTTGTGAGCGTTAACGGGTAGAGCAGGTCGAACTTCTCATCCTCGAACAGGCAGACCTTCAATTCTTCCCACCGCTGCCAACGCTATGCTTTTAATGGTTTAATAAGCGTTTCCTAGTCTCCTCAGCTATAGCAAGCTCCTCGTCAGTCGGTATGACTAGAACCCTAACCCTAGACTGCTCCCCACTTATAACCCCGGTTTTGCCAACCGTGGACCTGTTAGCCTCCTCGTCGATCTCCAACCCTAGGAAACCCATGTTTTCGCATATCATTCTCCTCATGAGAGGATCATTCTCACCTATCCCCCCTGTGAAGACGAGCACGTCGAACCCGCCTAGGGCCGCGGCGTAGGCGCCTATATACTTCTTAGCCCTGTATGCGAAGATCTCCAGCGCGAGCCTAGCCCTCTTGCTACCGGCCTCAGCCTCCCTCTCAACATCCCTAATATCGTTGCTAACGCCTGAAACACCAAGTAGCCCGCTCTTCTTGTTAAGCATGTCTTCAACCTCCCTTGGGGAGAAGCCCTCCCCGATCAGGTAGAAGACTATCGACGGATCTATGTCACCACTCCTAGTCCCCATGACCAGGCCCTCCAAAGGCGTGAAGCCCATGCTAGTGTCTATTGAGCGGCCGTTCTTAACGGCGGTGATGCTGCACCCATTGCCGAGATGACAGGTTATTATCCTGAGCTTCTCAATAGGCTCTCCAATGATTTCAGCAGCCTTCTGAGCAACATACTTGTGGCTTGTCCCGTGGAAACCATACCTCCTGATCCCCAGCTTCTCGTAAAGCTCAAAAGGTATGGCGTAGAGATAAGCGGTTTCAGGCATAGTCTGGTGGAAAGCAGTGTCGAACACGGCTACCTGAGGAACCCTTGGAAGAAGGCTTCGCGCAGCCTCTATGCCCGCTATGTTGGGAGGATTATGGAGGGGCGCCAGGTGAGACCATTTCCTAAGGGCCTCAAGAACCTTCTCGTCGACAAGGATGGATTCGAAGAAAGAATCCCCGCCGTGAACAACCCTGTGTCCAACGGCGACGATCTCCTCGAGCGAACCAATAGCCTTTGGCTCAGCCTCGAGGAGAACCCTTAGAATAAGCTCCAAGCCCTGTCTATGGTTGGAAACATCAACCTCTCTCTTTGCCGAGGCTCCACTAGTCTCATGCCTCAGAAAAGCCGGCCTGCTCCCAATCCTCTCCAACAGCCCGCTGGAAACGCCTTTCAGCGAGTCGGCGTCGAAAAGCTTATACTTTATTGAGGAGCTGCCGCAGTTTACTACAAGTATCTTACCCGGCAACCCTCTCACCCGGCTGACTGCGCTAGAACAGAGACCACCGCAATGACCCCGACGATGTCTTCAACCTTAGCGCCCCTGGAAAGATCGCTGACAGGCTTCTTGAAACCCTGCAGGATAGGCCCGTAGGCTCCAGCCCCAGCCACGTGTTGAGTAAGCTTGTAAGCGATGTTTCCAGCATCCAGGTCTGGGAATATTAAGACGTTCGCCCTCCCCGCGACCGGCCCAGGCTCCTTCATTTTTCTCCTAGCCACCTCCATTACTAGCGCCGCGTCAGCCTGAAGCTCCCCGTCAACCTTGATTTCAGGCGCCTTCCTCCTAGCGATCTCCGTAGCCTTAACCACCTTATCCACAAGCGGGTGTATAGCGCTACCCTTGGTTGAGAAGGAGAGCATCGCAACCCTCGGCTCCCATCCCAGGAGCCTCCTTACGCTTCTAGCAGTGGCTACAGCTATTTCCGCAAGCTGCTCCGGAGTCGGGTCCGGGTTTACGGCAGCGTCAGCATAAACCAGGATACCGTTTTCACCGATGCTTGTTTTACCGGTCTCCATTATGAAGAAGCTGGACGGTGTTTCAACCCCCTCCTCGTACCCGATTACAAGGTGACTGGCCTTAATAACGTTAGCAGTAGTGGTGGAGGCGCCGGCAACCATGCCGTCAGCCAGACCAGTCTTAACCATCATGCATGCAAAGTAGAGCGGCCTGCTGAGTATTCTTCTCGCAACAGCCTCGCTGACACTCTTCTCCTCCCTAGCCCTGCAATACTCTTCGACGAAGCCGTCCAAATAGCCTGACGCCAAGGGCTCAAGAACTTCAACCCCGGTTAAGGATAAGCCCAGTTGGGAAGCATTCTTATCCACAGTTTCCCTTGGGCCTAGAAGAACCGGTCTTGCAACACCCTGTTCCGAAGAGGCTGCAGCCGCCCTAAGTATCCTCTCATCCTCAGGCTCCGGCAGGACAATCCTCATCGGCCTCCGCCTAGCCCTGTCCTTTATCAGCTGGATTACTGACAACCCGGCGGGGGAAACACAGGGAATTTAATAAACTTTTTGAGCCTTAGCGTATGATTCCCAGCTTCTTAGCCTGAGGCTCCCGGCTCAGGGCTTCCTCGAGACAAATACCCGTGGGCATTTGCCTACGGCCCACTCACTATTCTCATCGAACCATTGTTTAAAGCAGAGCATTCTTTTCAAAATCTGTTTTTCCAACGCTCAAATCTTTTAAATAAAACAACCCGGAGACCACTATGGTAAGAAAGCCTTTTAAAAGGAGACGTACTCATAACTCGGAATGAAAATAAGGTCTGTGACGCTTTTCGTATCTTCTGGAGACTCGCAGAGACTCAGGGAGCGTATTTTCAACCTGGGTTCAATGCTTTCATTCAACATTGAATCAATGTTTCTATCGGAAAGCGTTTGGAGCACCAGGGTTGCGCTTCCACCCCTAGAGAGCCAGGAGACCCCTATGAAAAGGGCTTCTCAGCTTCTTGACCTGAATGTTGTCAACTATGTTTCGATAGGCCAGGTTGAGGATAAGCATCCGGCTTTAGAGGAGGTTGCGGAGGTTGCGGAAAACGGGCTCTACGTGTCGATAAACATGAGGAGCGTAAACAGTGTTAAGAGCGTTGAAAACGTTTTAAGGAAAGCCTGTGAAAAAAACCCTTCCAATGGGAGCAAGATATGCGTCAACATGGGTGGAGAAATAGTTACGCCCTACTTCCCGTCGGCGTGCAACCTGCATGGCGAAGAGGGGCTGGCAATATCCCTACTATACCCGAGCCTCCTCAGACACAAGCTTCTCAGCCAGTTCCAAGACATTCTGGCTGAAGTCTACGCTTCAACCGAGAAGGTTGGTCTGAGGCTTTCAGAGAGGCTCGGGGTAAACTACTACGGGATAGACGCCTCACTATCGCCATGGATGGAGGAAAGCGTTGCAGAGATAGTTGAGTTCGCCTCCGGGGTTAAAATACCGCTGCCAGGGACCTTCAGCACGATCAGAGAGATAAACAGCCTGATAGGGAACGCTGTTAAAACAGCGGGAATAAAGGCGACAGGCTACAACGAGGTTATGCTGCCGGTTGCTGAAGACAATGTCCTGAAGGAAAGAGTGGCAGCCGGAGATGTTAAGCTCAGGGATCTTGTACACTTGGCTTCAGCATGCGTTTCAGGGGTTGACATGACTGTGGTTTCAGACGATGCGCCCAGCAGGCTTATAGAGGGTGTTTTAAAAGACCTTTTTGAAATAAGCGTGTTGAAAGGCAAGGCTGTTGGATTGAGAATTATTTTCGCGCCTGCAGAACCAGGGGAAGCAGTTAAACTCGATTTCTTCGGGTGGACGCCTGTAATATCGCCATAAAGCTTTATATTTCCAGCGAGAGTATTTAGTCGGAATGGGGGTAGTTCACAGGCCGGATGATATTCTAAACAGGAGAAGACGTGTAGAGGTTGCTCTGAGAGACCTTAACCCCGGGGTTAGAGAGCTTGTTTTAAACATAGTGAACTCTTGGAGAGGCGGGAAATCCATGGAGGATTTGAAGCGTGCAGTCGGTGAGGAGAAGGCTGCGCAGATAGTTAAAGAACTAGGCCTGTCTCAAGGCTAGCGCGCGGAAACCCGTTGGAAGTTGATGCTTATCTAAGGCCATATCCCCCTAGAAAGTCACGTAATAGGCGCCTTCGCAGCTTGCAACCCATCTTCCGAAAGGAGCCCATTTCACATTATAATCACGAATCAGGATTCCATCGGTTACAACATGGCTCCTGCTATACTCTATCATATACCTCAGCGCATCATCACTCGCTATGATGTTTTCCACAGGCCGAATCGTACCGTCTATCCATCCCTTCTCCCTAAGAACCCGGTCATGTATTTCCTCGTTGTCAAGCCAAGGTGCCCAAGCTAAAACACAAACAGCTAGTGAAAAAACAAGCATGATGATAATGGTCCCGCGGGCTTTCACGCTTTCACATATGTTCTCCGACGTTATAAGTTTTATAGTGCTCCTACCATAACCTAGTCGGTTGAGATGAAAATGATTTCCTTTACAATATTTCCCGACGGCCTTTTCCCTTAGCTGCCGGGTTTTTCAGCTATGGAGCAGAAACGAGCGTAAGCATCCTCAACCAAGTCTTCACGCTCCGGCTCGAATTCTCTAAATTCAAACGAGCTTCCAACTATCCGCCTTATATCCTTATGAGATTTAACGAAACCCATTGCGTACGCCTGCATGAGAATGTTGCCGATGGAGGTAGCCTCCACGGGCCCGGCAACCACCCTAATACCGGTGAAGTCTGCAGTGAGCTGGTTTAGCAGCCAGTTTCTAGAACCGCCTCCGATGATGTTAATCCGGTTTATTCTGCTCCCCGTCAACTCCATTATCCTCTCTAAAACAAGCCTGTATTTGAAAGCCAGGCTTTCAAGAATTATTCTAACCAGCTCACCCTCGTCCCTAGGTTTCTCCTGGTTAGTCTCGTTCAAGTAGCTCATTATCTCTTCCACCATGTTCGCCGGAGCCATGAACCTTTGGTCATCAGGATCGATGAAAGCTATGAGCCTTCTCGACTTGCTTGCGAGATGAGTTAGCTCGTCGTACGAGTATTCCCTGCCCTGGCTTACCCAGATCCTCCTGCATTCTTGAACCAGCCACATTCCTTGAACGTTGCGTAGAAACCTGAATTTTCCGAAAACACCGCCTTCATTAGTGAAGTTGTACTCCAAGGATTTTCTGCTTACTATTGGTTTATCCACCTCAACGCCGACTAGGGACCATGTTCCGGAACTTATGTAGGCAGAGTCTTCGTTCTCCAAGAGCGCCGCCGCGACTGCAGAAGCTGTGTCGTGGCAGGCGGGGGCTACGATTGAAACCCTGCTGCCGACGTTAAGCTCCTCCGCAAGACTTGTAGAAATCCTCCCAAGCACGGTTCCTGGTCTAACTATCTCCGGCAGAAAGTGAGTAGGAATCCCCAGTTTCTCTAGGAGTTCATAGTCCCAGTTGTTCTTAGACGGGTTGAAGAATTGGGTTGTTGTGGCGTCTGAAAACTCCGAAACCTTGACGCCGGACAACCAGTAGTTGAACAAGTCCGGCATCATCAGGAATTTACCTGCAGCGTTGAGGACTGAAGACCTGCTTAAAACTAGCGAGTACAACTGGTAGAGAGTATTTAGCCTGAGAAACTGTATCCCTGTTCTGAAATAGATTTCTTCTCTTGAAACCTTCTTAAAGACCTCTTCAAAAGCACGTTCTGTCCTCGGATCCCTATAGTGGTGAGGGTTTCCGAGGAGCTCGCCGTTGCTGTCGAGAAAAGCGAAATCAACCCCCCATGTGTCGACGCCGATGGACTCTAGGTTTCCACTCAGCTTGGAGCCGGCTAGCGAAGCAGCAGCCTTCATTTCACTCCATATCCTTAAAACATCCCAGAAAACGCTTTCCCCTACTTTCACCGGGATGTTTGGAAACCTGTAAACCTCCTCCACCATTATCTTTTTCTCAGCAAGCATCCCGATTAAGGCTCTGCCGCTCTCCGCCCCAAGGTCGAAGGCTAGAAAGGCGGGATGCCCCATGAGTCTTAAAAACATAGTTAATTTTTAAGCTTTTTCCCGCCTAACGTTAAAGGCTTTCGACGCATCCACAAGGTTTTTCAAGATAAGGAAAGCCAAGTCGTGCTTAGTCCTTCTCAACCCGCAATCAGGATGAATATAAGCTACGTTTTCGACACCGATTTTCGAAAAAACCTCGTTCACGATTTCCACAGCCCTTTCAGGAACTGTTAGATCATCCTTCGATAAGACGTTTACCTTCATGCATCCCACTCCAATTTTCTTCCGGTCCTTCTCTATAATGCCTCTAGACAGAAGATCAATGTTTCCAGACGAGCCCGCAAACTCTAAACTGAGAACACTCACGTTTTTCGTTGCGCTCAGGGATTTTATTGTTTTTGCGTTCAGCTTCCCGCAGACATGCATGCTCGTCAGCTTCGGATCTAGGCCTTCAGTCGCAATACTAAGGGGTTCCAGTATCCTATCCGGGTCTAGAAAACCCGCGCTGATCCCAGGCTCATCTATCTGCGTCAAACCATCGTAGGATTGGATAAGCCTCGCCACCTTGTTTACAACATACGCGACATCGTTGTAGAGCTCAATGTTCCTCACATTGCCGTAGGGCCCAGCGTTTTTCATCGCCGCTGAGAAACCGAAGGTTATTGGTCCTGTTACACTAACCTTTAAACTATTCGAATAACCTTTTTCAGCGATATGCCTCCTCGCCTCAAGGAAATCTAAAACCTTGAAGGATTCCTCAATATTCGCCACGGGCCTTATTCTGCCAGTTAACAAAATTTTCTCACCCACCGTCATCACTCCATGCATGGAGTTTGAAAGATAGGAAAGCATGTCTGTCCTCTGCTCCCCGTCGGACACTATGTCTATGCCGCTCTTGACCTGGAGGTCAATGGCAAGCCTGATCGATGTTCCAAGGTCCTCGTGGAGCCTTGGAAGGCTTCCAATAACAGTTGTGGTTAAACGCATTAATAAGGCATTGGAAAGCTATCTTTTAAGCGTTTCAACTCCTGTGGGTTATAAAGCCATGCCGGTAAGACTTAATAGGCTTAAGAATCCTCTCAGAACCTTCCGTCAACAGCCTCGAAGTGAGTCGGCTTGTTAAAGGCGCGCCCCCCTATTAGAACCCAGTGCGCAACCCATTTTATCATTTGATCTAACGCGACTGTTGGAGGGCCAAATATCCTGAAGCATTTTGAAGCATTGCTTAACAAAGCGTTTTCCATCTCGCTGTTTTTGAAAATTGGTTTCTTGCCGAAGAGAATCCCGAATTTCTCCGCCAGCCATCTGACGGAAACAGTTTCAGGACCAGTCACGTTTACTATTTCAGGGGGAGAGCTGCAGAGTTCGAGTGAGCGAACAGCTATGTTGTTAACGTCCCCCTGCCATATAACGTTGACGTACCCCATTCTCAAGTCGATTGGCAAGCCTTCAAAAACTTTCTTAGCCACATCCAGCAGAACGCCGTATCTCAGGTCTATCGCGTAGTTAAGCCTTAAGAGCAAGGTTTTCAAACCGTATTTTCTAGAGAAGTATTCAAATATTCTTTCACGTCCCAAACAGGATTGAGCATACTCACCCACTGGGTCTGGAGGAGTAGACTCGTCCGCGCCCCCAGAAGACACCGGGACCAACGGATAAACATTCCCCGTTGAGAACACTACTATCCTCGACTTCTTAAACCTCCTTGAAA
>Ga0078972_1006024_pt1 | contig 29605 bp, 23 predicted proteins | sample YelNatPaOPGAMG01_FD_67568 | JGI IMG/M metagenome (GOLD analysis project Ga0078972, IMG submission 67568) | Hot spring thermophilic microbial communities from Obsidian Pool, Yellowstone National Park, USA - OP-RAMG-01 (SPADES assembly) (version 2) | ecosystem: Environmental > Aquatic > Thermal... | reverse complement strand
TTCCCATCCGCCTTTTGCGGATGATTATATATAGATTAAATTTTACAATAGGAGGTGGACTATGAAGAAAAAATTTTCAAAGAGCATTTTTTCAAAACCACATGGCTTCACATTAATAGAATTGCTGGTAGTGGTAGCCATAATTGCTATTCTGGCTGCCATGCTTCTACCAGCTTTATCAAAAGCACGTGAAAGAGCAAGGCAGGCACTATGTATGAGTAATTTAAAACAACTTGGACTTGCTCTTTTTATGTATGCAGAAGATAATGATGGATGGATAATGCCTGCTGATAGTTATGTAGGGATAAGAGAATGGACGAGAAAATTATGTGGTTCTATTGGAGGAGGTGGACCTTATGGTAGTTATACATGGTTACCTTCATATGTAAAAAACTGGTCTTTATTTATATGTCCATCCTTTCCACCATATAAAAGTGTAAAAGGTCCGTACGAATGGGAGTCTCTTTACTTAACATATGCAATGGCCGGCGAATATGACTATACTGTTGCTAAAAATACAAAAAGGGTTTATAGACCAGAGGACTCAGAATTACTTGTTGATTCAATAAATGTAAATCCTCCTGCTTGGGTTCAAACAGATTTAGGAATAAGGGGTCCAGTTCAATATTATTTTGTAAGAAAATTTAGAGGAGCAGGAGAACAGTGGAAAATACATTTCAGACATAATGGAAGGGCAAATATGTTATTTTTTGATGGACATGTAGAATCTGTAGATGAAAACAGAAAAATAACTGCTTATTGGGATAAAGGAATTGTCGGTAGGTATTATATATATGTTTATCCGCCAGATGGACTTGCACCGATTAAGGTTCTTTATCAAAATTATATAAAAGGAAGATAAGAAAAGTAAAAGGAGGAGATATGTGGAAAAAAATAGAAATAGTAGTATTTTTGTTTTGTTTGAGTTTGTTTGGAAGCGAAATTTTTACAGAAATGACTAAAGAAGAGATTAAATACTGGACTGGAGGAAAAGGTCAGGCAATAGTTTCACCAAAAATAATTGTTTCAGATGACTGTGTGGTTGGTAAAAATTCAATTAAAGCAGAAGTTGTTGATAAAGGTGATTATCAAGGAATTGTTTTGAATTTACCATCTCCAGTTGATTTAAGTAATTATGATGGGATTCTATTTTATATAAAGCAGGGTTATTATCCAAAAAGAAAAGCAAATTGTGTATTAAGGATTAATTTTGATGATAACTTTTTCATTTGGACAGATTTTGATTCAGGAGATGGAGAATGGACAAAGGTTTATATACCATTTGATAAGTTAAGGTGGAAAGGTTTTATGAATAGAGAGGTAAAATTTGGAAAAGTTGTTTCTATTGTCTGGTATCCATATTCAGTAATGAATGAACCCAAGGAATTTATAATGATAGATGGACTTGAATTTGTTTCTAAAAAAGTTGGCACAGATAAAATTTCAATAAATAGATATAATTATATCTCACAGATTCCAGATATAGACAAAAGATTAAATTTACTGACAGATGGTATTGTTGATAAAGAAAAACAGGTAATATTTCCTCCTTCATCAGAAAGTCCTGAGATTGTTTTTGACCTTGGGGGAATGTATAAAGTTGAGAAAATAGTGGTAGAGGCAATAGCAATACCTTCCCAGAACATATCAAATATCATTATATTTTGTAGTTTTGATGGAGAGAAATGGGAACATATTGGTAATATTTTAAATGAAGATACAGAAGGAACTGAAAAGCATCAAATTATAAAGATTGAAAATGTTGAAGGAGTTGGTAAATTTGTAAAATTGAGAATTAACAGATTGAGGCATGATTGTTCTATTTATCTTGGAGAGGTTTCAATTTATGGAAGATTGGCAAATGAAGATGATATGAAAAGTTTTGTTATGAAAAGATATTCAGTAGGACCGGAAATGCCTGAATTAAAAGAAGAAAATTATGTTGTTATGAAGGAAGGGGATATAGAGGTCTGGATAGATAAAAAAACAGGGGTTATAGGAAGTATTTTTAAGGCGAAAAAGAAAGTAATAGAAAGGGTTTATAGTGAATATATTTTTGCAGAAAGAGGGAAGAGAGAAAAAAGTGATGGTTATAAAGATGAAGTTATTTCAATAAAAAAAGAGAAGAATAATTTAATAAGGATGAGGATTAGAAACAAAGAACTTCCATATTTTGAAGTAGAAAAGATTTATAAAATTATTGACAAAAGATTGGAAGAAATATTAAGTTTTGAAAATTTAATTGAAAAGGAATATTTTCTTTATGTAAAGACGAATGTAATTCTTGATAAAGAATTTAGGAAAAATGGTGTGTATGAAAGTTGGGGAGGAGGTCATAAACTTGAAAGAAAATTTGCAGAAGATATTATTTTTGATTTTCCTGCTGAATATGCGCCCTGTTTGAGTTTTGAAAATTTTAAAGAGAATAATGTTTTATTTTATTACAGATATAAAAAAGATGGGAATTATACACCTTTAAGTTATTCAGTTGGAGGATTTGGAGCAATAGAAAAAGATTCTTTAATTTTTACTTCAAATGGATGGAGTGTGGGAGATGCAACTTTTAAAATGGAGAAAAAAGGAAAACATAATCTTGAGACACACTTATTGATTTTAGATGGAACACTTTTAAATGCATATGATTATTATCTAAATCTTCCTGAAGTAAAAGATTTTAGAAGTAGCATAAAGAGACCTGAATGGCTTAAAGATATAAAAGTGGAAGGTGATTTTGGATGGGAGGGTTTATGGAAAGGTGCAAAAGAAAGAATTCTCCAAAGATATTTATCACTTTTTAGAGATGGCTATATAATTTTCCCTGCGCTTGGAGATATGGATTTTATTTGGGGAGAATTACCTACTGAAGGAGAAGTAAGAAACCTTTTTGGTGGAGTCCAGAAAGCAGAAGAATTGAAGGAAGAATTGGATAAATTGAAAGACATGGGCAAAGGTAGAGTTAAGTTTGGCATCTATACATGGTTATGGAGTGATAGTCCTCTTTCAAAACCATTTAAAGAGCATCCTGAGTGGTATATCAGAAAAAGTGAAACCGGAGGGGATTTAATATATTTTCCTGGTGTAAATGAAAACTATTACAGAATGGCAACAATAAAGGAATCAATGGATGAGATGTTTGAGAGAGTTCATAAATTGGTAAATTATTATAACCTTGATATATGGTATCTTGATGGCGGAGGTGGTAATGAAATAATTGACTGGGAAAATATGCGAATTGATGACTATTCCGGATGGCATAAACTTTATTCTGATTTAAGGAATACATTGCAGAAAGAAGACCAAAATAGAATAGTATTTTTTAATCATCCTGAAAATCCACTATGTGATATGGGATATTTTGAATCATTTGGATGGACATTACAAAAAAACTGGAGACCAGGGGCAGCATGGATGTGGAAATTTAAACTTTTTCAGTATAAGGACCCACTTCATTATCCCTGTTTTATCTACTGGATACCGAGTACTGAGGGATATTTTGAAGATTATCTTGTTGGAATGGGACTTGTACCATGTTTTAATTCAAGAGAACTACAACCAAAGGATGTTGCCTATGTTAGTGCATCTTATGAAATTAGACCTGTTGAAATTGTTGAGGCAAATTTAAAACCAAACTGGAGATTTGACAAAGATACAGAAATTGAGTCATTTGCATTGAAAAGGGAAGGATGTGGAATTGTATTTTTAAAATCTCATTATGAAAAGGATGTTGAAATAGATGCTGGATTTGATTTGATACCACTTGGAATAAAGGACAGGAAAAAGAAGATTTATTCATGGTTATTTTTCATAAAAAATGCGAAGAAATGGGATGGTAGGTTTGGAGAAATTGAACTTCAGGATATATATGAGAAGACAGGATGGGTCTTTGATAGGGTTATAAAACCTGTATTTATTGGTGAGGAAAATTGGAATGGAAGGATAGAAAAAAAGATAAAGTTAAGTCCAGAAGAAGGAACTTTATTGATAATAACACAAACACCTACATTTGTTTATAGTATTGAAAATTTACCAACTCAACTATGGCTGCCTCAGGTCTGTGGAGTAAAGGTAGATGGAGAAATAAAAAATGACATAATAAAGATTCATGTTTCTTCAAAAAAAGAAATAGCAGAAATAGGTGTGATACTTCCAGAAAAAATGATTCCTGAAACTATTTATTGTGGGAAGGAAAAAATTGAAGGAAGGATTGGTTTAACAGAAGATAAAAGATTTTTGATTATTCCTGTAAAAAAGGGTAATTGGGATATAATTTGTAAACTTAAAAAATCTGAAGTTTTGCAAAGTTTTCCGAATGTGGATATATCACAACCAGTTCCGGGAAAAGATATGTCTGTAAAATTAAGTTTTAAAGATGAATGGATTGGCAAAAAATTTATTGCTGAGATTGAGGAAGAAGGAAAGATTTATTATCTAAAAAATTACATTTTACCTTCATCTGATTATGAAATAAAAATTCCTGTGCCTGAACAAATGAAAAAGGGGAAATTCAATTTTATTGTTTCTGATATTTCAGGGAATTTAAGGAAAAGTGTAGAAATTGAATTTCCTGAAGGCAAACCAAAAACAAAACTCCTGCCTTCTTTACTTCCACTTCCTGTAGATTCCGGAGTAAAAGAAGTCAGTAAAAAGAAAGAAAATATTGAAATTTATTCTTATGGATGGGAATATAGTAAAGGAGCAGGAAATTTTGAAATTAATCCTGAAGAGGCAAAAATAAAGATATATACACTTCCAATGTATGAAAGTCACTGGAATTGTATAACTGCTGGACTTGAAATGAAAGTTGAGAGATACCTGAAATTAAAAATTAAAGGGAATTTTGACTTTTTCAATAAATATCAAATGTACCAAACCCATTCACCAAGATGGAATAATGAAAATTACTTTATAGGTTTAATTATTGATTTTCATACTGCAACAGGATATACAAAAAGAGTAGCATGTGGGCTTGGAATAATAAAAGAAAACAGAAAATCAAAAGTTCCATCATTCTGGGGAACTAAAAAAACTCCTGATGAATTTTATTCTCTATCTGATTTTGCTTTGAGAAAAGACATAAATGAGGAAATATTCTGGATAGATTTAAAACAAATTGGAGCACCTGAGGAATGGGATGGAAAGATATGGATAGCACCTCTGTTAGAAATAGTAAATCCTGATAGACAACTTACTATAGAAATACTTGATACTAAACCATCTTCTCCAGAAGAAATAAAGAAGGGAATAAACCTATCGTCAAAGATTGAAGAAAAGAAAATATTTGAAGTAAAAAAGGCAAATGGAGAGATAAAAATTGATGGAAAACTGGATGAAAATGACTGGAAAGAAGCAATTAAAATAGATGATTTTTCTTTACTTTATTTTCCAGCGATAAAAGTTCCTCAAAAAACAGAAGTTTATATTTTATACGATGAAAAATCCCTTTATTTTGGTTTTGTTTGTGAAGAGAAAGAAAAAGATGTGTTAAGTTTAGATGATAGTAAACCCTGGAGTAATGATGGAATAGAATTTTTATTCGGATTAAATGGAATTGAGGGCTATTTCCATGGAATAATAGATGGAGCAGGAAGAATTTATCAGGAAATTGAAAAAAATGGTAAAAAAGATACAATAACTATCCCTAAATTTGATTATGCTGTTTATAGTGAAAAAGAAAAATTTTCAATAGAGGTAAAACTTCCATTTGAGGTTATAAATATAAATAATCCTGAAGGAAAGATAGTTGGATTTAATTTTATGAGAAACAGATTATATAAGGGAGACAGACAATACTTTACACTTGTTCCTGGTAGCAGTTATTTTGTTAAGGATAGATATTTTTTAAAATTTAAATAATGTTTATAAGATATTATTTAAGTGAGACAAAAGCGAAGGATAGGGTAAAAGAGTTAATTGAATTCTGTAAAAGAACAGGTTGTGAAGGTGTTTTATTTTTTTCCTCAAGTTATGACAGTATGCCATCATTTATAAAGATAGAAGAATACAGAAAATATGCTGAAAAACTCAAAATCTGGGTTGAAAAAATAAAAAATGAGGGATTGAAATTTGGAATAAATATACTTCAAACACTCGGACATATATATTTTCCCGAAGAAATAGAAAATGAATTTCCATTTCAAAGAAAGATTGATATAAATGGTGTTAAATCAAAAGGAGGAGTTTGTCCTCTTGATGAAAATTTCAGGAAATATATCTTAGAAGTTTATAAAATTTTTGCTGAATTGAAGCCGGATATTATTTATGTTGATGATGACTTCAGGTATATAATGGACGGGATTTTTTGTTTTTGCAATCTCCATATTGAAAAATTTGAAAAAGATACAGGAATAAAAATAAAAAGAGAAGAATTGAAAGAAGAAATATTAAAAGAAACATTGACACCTTCATTCATAAAAATAAAATACTTTGAAATTTTAAACAGAAGTTTAAAAGAAGTTGCTGAAATAATAGAAAAAACAGTCCATAGTATATCTCCAGATACAAGAATAGGGCTGATGCTCCAATGTTTTCCACAATGCTTTTGGGGAGCAGATATCAATGAAATTACAAAAACACTTTCAGGAAATAGAAAACCGCTTTGCAGACCTCAATTACCTATCTACAGGGAATATGGTGCTGATTTAAAATTTTCAGTTCCAGTTGCCTTTTCTCAACCTATGATAATAAAAAATTTCGTTGATAAAGATGTTGAAATTCAACCAGAAATAGAAAATTATCCCTATTCAATTTTTTCAAAATCAAAACAGATTTTCAAGTTTCAAATTTCTTTCTGCTATTTAAATGGATTTGAAACACCTTTATTGAATATTTTTGATGATTATGGACATCGTTTAAATGAAAACAGAGAATTTATAGATGTCCTTGAGAAAAATAAAAAATTTTTTAACAGATTGAAAGAAATAGGAAGAAATACAGAGATGAAAGGTATCTCAATCCCATACAGTTCAAAAACCATTCTTTTTACAAAAATAAAAAATAAGGATATTTCTACTCTATTTAAAAGATTTTACTGGGAAAGAATAATATCTCTTCTGGGGCTTCCTTTATCATACAACTGGGAAAATCCTGACTTCTGTATATTTTCAGGAAATGAATTATTTGGGATGGATGACAAATTTATAGAAAAGATGATTAAAAAAGGTGGTTTTTTGATTGACAAAGATGCATTTGAAGTTCTCCAATATAAAGGATTTTCTGAAATTACAGGTGTTAAATTTTGTGAAAAAATAGATGTTGATGATTGCGGAAGTATTTATTATCATAGAAGTAAATTGAATAAACCATATGAGGAAGAATATTTCCCTTTGAGGTTTACTTATCCAGATAATTTTGTAAAACTGGATATTTTTGCTGAAAAATATGAAATTCTTGCGTCGGTTGTTAATTTTGAAAATAAAATAATTTCACCAGCAATTGTGATGGTTGAAAATAAATATGGGGCAAAGTTTGGTGTTTTTAGTTTTTCTCCTTCTGAAAATCTAATGCCTGTTTTTTTAAATCCAAAAACACAAAACTTAATAAGAAACCTATTTTTTGCTATAGGAAAAATTCCATTATACATTTTTGTGATAACTTCTCCATATGTAATTCCTTATTATTTTGAAGGGAAAGAAGGAATATTTATTTTGATTTTAAATCTTTCATCAGACAGAATTTTTGAAATAATTTTTAAATCTTCTTATATTTTTGTTAAAAAATTTTATGAAAGTTATTTGCTTTCAGAAGAGGGGAAATTTATTGAATTAAAAAATGTTAAGTTTAATGAAAAAGAAAAAACAGTAAAAATCAATTATCCATTATCACCTTTTGAGTTTATCATAATTCATTTTAAAAAGAAAGGAGGAATAAAAAATGGAAAGCATATATTTAAAGAGATATGAAAGAAATCCAATTTTATTACCAAAAAAGGAAAATGAGTGGGAGTGTGAACAGGTATGTAATCCAGCATCAGCGATTTATAATGGAAAAGTTTATATTCTTTATAGAGCAGGGGGTAAAGATAAAATGAAAAGTTCTTCTGGCTGGCCTGTCTCTCGTCTTGGACTTGCAATTTCAAATGATGGTTTTAATATTGAATATAGGAGCCCTCAACCAGTTTTTAAACCAGAAGATGAAAATTGGATAGATGTTGATGGAGTTGAAGACCCAAGAATAACAAAAATAGAGGATACTTATTATATTGTTTATGTTTTGACAGGATTTACATGGGATAGAATTGCACTTGCTACAACAAAGGACTTTAAAGAATTTGAAAGATATGGAGTAATAATGAAGGATATTGCTCAAAGAACAAGTGCTCTTTTTCCTGAAAAATTTGAAGGTAAATTTATTTTAATTCACAGGATAATTCCTTCAATTTGGTTTTCAAAGACAGTTGATTTTAAAAGATTTACAAATTCAAGAATTATTTTAACTCCTGATATATTACCATGGTGTGAAAGAAAAATAGGGATTGCATTTCCGCCTATAAAAGTTGGAGATAAATGGGTTATGTTTTTTCATGGAGTTGATAGATATAAAATTTACAGGATTGGGATATGCTGGCTTGATGGTAAAAATCCTTATAAATTAGTTAAAATTCAAAAAGAACCTGTTCTTGTTCCTGAAAAAGATTATGAAAAAGAGGGTTTTACTCCAAATGTTGTTTATCCATGCGGAGGAATTGAAAAAGATGAGAAAATTTTTGTTTATTATGGAGCAGCAGATAAATATGTAGCGGTTGCTTATATTGAGAAGAAAAAACTGGAGATTTAAAATGGAGTTTAAAAAAGCAGGTGTTATCTGGACATATCCTAAAGAATGTTTTCCACTTGAGGGAATAAAAGTAATTTTTGAATGGGATAAACTTAATGGTCAGAAAGTATGCTTTGAAATCATTGATGGGAACCATGAAATTTATTTTAAAAAAGAGGTGAAATCTAAAAAGGGTAAAGCAGAAGTGAATATAATTGCAGGAAGAAGTCCTGGAGTTCATTATATAAAAGCAACAACATATCTTTCAGGAAATAAAACTTATATTAGATATGGTAGTTTCAGATTAAATGTTGGAACAAAAATTTTAACAGATAATGAAAAAATAAATGAATTATTTAAATTTTTAAGGGATGGAATTTTACTTTCAATAGATAAAGTCAAAATAAATGGAATCCCTGTAACTTATTATAAAACTGGAGATAATTCCTGGGAAAATGTAGCATATCCATCATATGGTGTTCTTGCTATGAGATATTTTATAACTGACATTAAGAGTATGTTTGATATTTTATATGAAAACCAGTGGCCAGATGGAAAACTTCCAGACCATATATATGGAGATGGACATAAAGATTTTCATTTAAGAAAACTTAGGTCAATTATGGCAGATATTGAAACTGTTTCAGTTTCTCTTATTTATAAATCATGGCAGGCACACGGAGATGATTTATGGCTTAAAAAGTTACTTCCTAAAATGGAAGCAGGCATATTTTATATTACAGAAAATCCTTTGACATTTGACGAAAAATATAAACTTATTAAAAGACCGCATACATGTGATATGTGGGATGTTCAGATAATTGATGATAGTTGTTTCTTCACTAAAAATTCCCGTTTTGTTCTTATGCAGGGAGATACAAGTGCAATATTTGAAGCATGCCATTTTCTTTCAAAAATTTATGAAATTTTTGGAAATAAAGCCAGAGCAGAATTCTGGAAATACCAGAAAGAATATTATTATAAAAAAGGAAATGAAATTTTCTGGGATGGGAAGAAATATAAACATCATATTCATTTAGATAAGATAGACCATGGAGATTTTAATGAAGATGAACAACTTTCTATGAGTAATGTTTTTGCAATAACAAGAGGTTTTGCAGACCATGAAAAAGCAATTTCCATTATTAAAGAATATTTTAAAAAATTGAAAGAAACAAAAAGTAAATTTCCATGGTGGTCTCTTTTACCTGGATATCCTGATAAACTTAAATATTTTAAAACAACATATCCATGGTCAAAAAAAGAAGGAGAATATTGTAATGGGGGATTATTCCCTCTTGTAGGTGGAGAACTTTGCAGAGGATGTTTTTATCATGGCATGGAGAAATATGGAGTTAAACTTCTTTTTGATTTTCATTCTATTGTAAAAAAATATAATGGGGCTGTCTTTACATGGTATTATAGAAATGGAGTCCCTGGAATAAACGCACCCCATCATCAAACAAATTATGATATGTGGGGAATAACTCCCTGGTTTCAATCTCTGATTGAGGGTATTGGAGGAATAGAATCTGTTGGAAAAATTTTTAACGAAGTTTTATGTTCTCCGAAATGGCTTTCTGCCAGAATAAAAAAAGCATATGTAGTATCTTATTTCCCTTCCTCTGAAACATACTTCTCATATAAATATATTTTTTCTAAAAACAAAATTGATATATATTATACAGGCACAGGAGAAAAAGTTTTTTTTCATATTTTACTCCCTTCACAGAAAGAAATTAAGAAATGTATTATTGATGGTAAAAATAAGGATTTTTCAATAAAAAAAATAGAATCTTCTAAATATATTGATTTTGAAACTGAAATAAAAGGAATTCATCACATAGAAATCCTATAATTTTTAAAAGCATCTTTAATTTTATTCACCTAATTTATGATATGAGGACGCCTATTGGAACAAAAAAGGTCTTTTATAGTAATTGGCTCAAGAACAAATGTGATATAATAAAATAATGGGAAATATATTTAAAGATGGTTATATACCAAAAGAATTAAGGGGAAAGAAATTAAAAGAGATTGTTGAAATTGGCTCAAATTATAAAAAAGAAGAATCTATTGAACTTATTTATTATTTAAAGTGTGAAAAGGATATAGTTGATACTTCAAAAAAACTTGCAATTGATGAGACAACAGGTAAATGGATTGGAAAAGGGAAACCGAGTTCTCTTTTTAAAAAATGTATTGCTGATGTTGATAAAATTTTTGTTTTTGATAAAGGAGAAGGAATTGTTTTTATAAGGACACCCATAATAAATTTATCAACCGAAAAAGACCCATTATATCAGATTTTAATGCTTGCCTGTGGAGGTCCTGTTTTGGAATTTGTATATTATTCAAAAGTTGCTTTAATTGATATAAATCTTCCTCCAAAATTATTAAAAAAATTTAAAGGACCGAGATTTGGATTGGATGGTATAAGAAAGATTACAGATACACCATTTCCATATCCAATAATAGGAACAATAATAAAACCATGTGCAGGTTTAACAGAAAAGGAAGTTGCAAAAAAATGTTATCTTGCAGCAAAAGGTGGAGTAAAATTTATTAAGGATGATGAGAAAATGTTAAGTCCATCATATTGTAATGAAAAAACAAAAATTAAACTTGTCAGTGAAGCACTTAAGAAAGCATATGAAGAAACAGGGAATAAATGTATTTATGCACCACATATTGTTGAAAGGGCTGATAGAATACTTGATACAGCAAGAAGATATATAGAATTTGGAGCAACTGGATTAATGTTAAATGTTATTCTTGGACATAATTTTGAAGTTTTAAAAATTTTAAGTGAATCACCTGATATAAATGTTCCTTTATATGCACATAGTGGAGGAAGAAGTGCTTTATCAACAGGAGATAGAAGGATAGATGATGGGGTAATTGTTAAAATTATTCGTCTATGTGGAGGTGATTTCTTCCAGCATGGTGTTTTTGGTGTTTCTGATACACATATTGCTTCCCTTGATGAAAAATTGCTTTCTCACTTAATTTTTATTATGAGGGAAGATATGTATAATTTAAAAGATACAGTTCCTGTTTCTGCGGGTGGATTGAGAATTGAAAATTTAAAATTGAATCTTGAAAAACATTATGATAAAAAATTTGGTTATGGTGTTGCATTGCTAGCAGGTTCTTATTTACTCGGTCATCCAGAAGGTCCATACCAAGGAGCAAAAAAATTTGTTGAAGAAATAAAAAAACATATTTCAATTTAACTATTTGACCAATTGGTAAAATGGTAAAATATAATAATATGAGAGGATTGACATTAATAGAGATACTTGTTTCTTTATTTATTTTATCTTTTATAGCAGCAATTTCACTTCCTGTTTTAAATAAAGCAAGAAATAAGGCATTGATATCAAAGACAAAGGCAATAATAAATACAGTTGAAGCAGCACTCTCATTATATGAAACTGATTTTGGTGATTATCCAGAAGGAGATGGAAATGGTAGTAAAGTCCTTGTTGAAAAACTTCAGGGTCCCTGTAATGATGATAGATGGCATGGACCTTATATTAGATTTAAAAAGGAAGAGATAGATGAAGATGGAAATATTCTTGATTCATGGAAAATGCCAATTATTTACAAATATCCACAAAAAGATTATGATAATATACCTTTTCTTTTATTTTCTGCAGGACCTGACAGGAAATATGGAACAAAGGATGATATAGGAAACTGGTAAAGAGGAGAAAGAATGGAAAAGTTAATAAGATGGCAGGAAAGAAAAAGAAAAAAACTTTATAAATTACTTGGGGATTTACCGAAAAGAGATTATCCTGTGAAAGTTATAAAAAGAATTGAAGAGGAAAGAGAAAAATATATTTTTGAGAAACTTGTTCTTGATTTAAATGGATATGAACCTGTCCCTGCTTATTTTGTAAAACCAAAAAATTTAAAGGATAAAGTCCCTGCAATAATTTTCAATCATTCACATGGTGGCAAATATTATCTTGGAAAAGATGAATTTATTGAAGGGAATACATATATGGAAAAACCACCTTATGCAGAAGTTATTACATCTCTTGGTTTTGCAGGAATATGTATAGACCATATAAATTTTGGAGAAAGAAGTGGAAGGGATGAACTTGACCTTTATAAAGAACTTATATGGTATGGGAAAGTTTTATGGGGACTTATGGTTTTTGATAGTTTGAAAGCAGTTGATTATTTGATAACAAGGGATGAGGTGGATAAAAATAGAATAGCAACAATAGGTATGAGTATGGGTTCAACGATGGCATGGTATCTGTCAGCACTTGATGAGAGAATTAAAGTTTGTATTGATATATGCTGTTTGACTGATTTTGAAGAACTTATAAAGGTTAGAGGTCTTGCAGGTCACGGAATTTATTATTTTGTTCCCTCACTTTTGAAATATTTTTCAACAATAGATATAAACTCTCTTATTGCACCAAGGCCTCATCTTTCGGTTGCTGGTGTTTATGATAGATTAACTCCAATTGATGGTTTAAAAAAGATTGATAAAAATCTAAAAAAAATTTATAAGGAATTCGGAAAAGAAGAAAACTGGGAACTTAAATTATATCCAGTAGGACACAGGGAAACATTTCAAATGAGACAGGATATAATTGATTTTCTTTTGAAAAATATTTAAAAATGGAGAGATTTAATCTTGCATTAGAGACGATTAAAAAGGCAGGTAATTATTTGAGGGAAAAATTTAGTAGTTCTTTTAAATTGAAAGAATTCAGATATGATATTAAGTTAAAACAGGATATTGAAAGTGAGAAAATTATTATTGAAGAAATCAAAAAATTTTTCCCTGATGATAGTTTTCTATCTGAAGAAACAGGTTTTTTAGAAAATAAAAAAGATAATTTATGGGTAATTGACCCTCTTGATGGAACTTTGAATTTTTCAAGGGAAATACCTCATTGCTGTGTATCAATTGCATTCTTAGGAGAAAAAGAAAAATTTGGTATTATCTATGATTTTTTTAGAGATGAAATTTTTGTAGGTAAAAAGGGGGTTGGAGCATATTTGAATGATAAAAAAATTCAGGTAAGTAATGTAAGTAAAATTGAGGATTCTATTTTAGGTATTGGATTTATGATAGGTGAAAAGGAGATTAATTATGGTGTGGATATTTTAAACAAAATTATTAAAAAAGTTAAAAGAATTAGAATGATGGGTTCTGCAGGTCTTGATTTTGCCTATCTTTCATCTGGAAGAATAGATTTTTTAATACATTTAAATTTGAAAAGATGGGATTATGAGGCAGGAAGAATTATACTTGAACAGGCAGGTGGAAATTTTTATGAAGAAGAAAAAAATGGTATTAAAATTATAATAGGAACAAATAAAAAAATTGATTTTAAAATATGAAGAAAAAATTCAAAATTGATGATTTAATGCTTAAACCTGTTACTGGACTTATAGAAAAATTTAATTCCTTCTTAAAAAATATAGAAAAAAGGGAAAAGATATCTGAAGTTGATGGATTTGTTTCAAATTTACTTGAAGAATTAAAAGATGTTGAAAAGGGAATTCTTGGATTTTTTGCTGAAATATTATTTATGTATCATCTCTCTGAAAAACTTGTGAGTATTGAAAATGAAATATCTGTTATTGAAATTCTTGGGGAAAGAACAAAGGAATTTTTAAAACCTGACTTTATAAAAATTTATTTAAAAACCCCTGATGGCAAAATTTCTTCTGCTTATAGTTGGCCAACTGATTTTGAAGATGAATTTATGAAGGACTTACTTGATGAAAATTATATAAAGGGAGAAAGTTTATTATATGAAAAGAAAATCAATGGCAAATTTTATTCAATTCTATTTATTCCTTTAAGAACAACAAAGGAAAAATATGGATTATTTGTTGTTGGAAGGAAAAACAGAAATTCATTTAATTCTGAAGAAATTGCACTTTTAATAGCAGGAAGCAGTGTTATAAGTTTTACAATATCAAATATAAAATTAATGCAGAAGATGTTAATGAATGAAAGACTTGTTATGATTGGACAGTTAATTTCAGGACTATCACATGATTTAAGGAATATTTTAACAAAGTTTGAAAATGGAATTTATTTTATAGAATCAGGACTTGAGGAGAAAGATATTGAGGAGATAAAAATAGGGAAGGATATTTTAAAAAAAGAATATACAAAACTCAAGGAATTTGTTCTTTCAATGATTGATTATTCAAGAGAAAGGGAAATTTCAATTGAGGAGATAAATTTAAATTCTCTTATTGATGATGTAATTTCATATTTTGAAACAATAGCAAAAGAAAAAGGAATAGAGATTAAAAAGGAATATGATGAAAATTTAAAAATTGTTAGAGTTGATAGATATAGAATTGAAAGGATGCTATCAAATTTAATACAGAACTCAATTGATGCAGTAGAAGAAAATAAGGGAATAATAAAAATAAAAACAAAGGCAGATAATGGCTCATTTAAAATTATAGTTGAAGATAATGGCTGTGGAATACCTGAAAAAAATATTGATAAAATTTTTGATATATTTTTCACAACAAAGGGCTCAAGAGGAACTGGTTTTGGACTTGCAATTGTTCAAAAAATTGTAAAAGAACATAATGGTAAAATAGAGGTAAGTTCAAAAGTTGGTGAAGGGACAATTTTTACAATAACCTTACCAAAATTATAGGAGAGAATTTGAAAAATATTATTATTCTTTCTATTGTTCAAGGTATATTTGAATGGTTTCCAGTAAGCAGTTCAGGCCATCTTTATCTATTTCATAAAATCCTTGGTATGAAACCTGACATAAATTTAGATGTTTTTTTACATTTCCCATCACTTTTTGCAATTTTAATTTTTTTTAGAAGAAGAATTTTGAATATTTTAAAAGGTTTTTTTTCTTTTAATCCTTGTGATGAAAATTTCAAAATAGGAATTTATATTATTTCTGCTTCTATTATCACAGGAATAATTGGATTTTTAATCAAAGACAAAGATTTTCTTGAAAATAAAATTACTGTCTCTACTGGTTTTTTAATCACAACGATATTACTCTTTTTATCAGGTAAAAATGGTGTGAAAAAAATTGATTTTAAAAGTTCACTAATTATAGGTTTTTTTCAAGGACTGGCTCTTTTACCTGGGATTTCAAGAAGTGGTGCTACAATTTCTATCGCTAAAATTTATGGGATTAATAATGAAGAGGCATTTAATTTTTCCTTTTTACTTGCCATACCTGCTATAATTGGAGCAATTCTATTGAAATTTGACGAAATAAAAATTATAAGATTTGATTACATCATAACTGGATTTTTAATAACCTTTTCATTAAGTATTTTAACCCTTTATATTCTTAAAAAAATTTTATTGCACAACAAATTTCAATATTTCTGTATTTACACCTTTATGGTTTTCTTGATTTCTTTATTTGTTTAACCAATAGGATACCTACCAAATGCAACTCCTGATTCAAGAAATTCAATATAATTTTCCTCTTCTTCAGGAGATATAGGAGCAGATTCTGGAATATCAGATGGGATTAAAATAAATCTACCCCTTCTTGCTCCCTGAATTATACAGTCCTTAACCATATTTTTAATCTCATATCTTGTTCTGAACTGAAGGTCTTCAACAACAATTCCTCCCATTATTGTAATATTATCACCCGCCATTTTTCTTACCTTCAAAATTCTGTTTGGGATTTCAAAACTATTACAAACTGGCTCAATTATATCAACAGGCATTTTTAAAACAAGAGGTAAAAGTTCTTCTATTCCATCGTGCCAGTGATAACAAACATAATTAAAATTTCCTCTTTTTAATATCTCAATCAATGGTTTATCAAATCTCAAAACAAATTCACTAAAAACCTTCTTTATATCATGAAAATATTCTTCCGGTAAACTTGGAGGAGTTGCATATTCAGCACCTCTTATTCTTATTATTGTATTAGAAACAGAAAAGGATATAAATTTATAGAGGTCTATCAATCTTTCATAAATTTTTTCAAGTAATTCCATAATCAATTTTGGATAATCAAGTGCAAATTTCCCAAAATCACCTGGAGCAAAAAGAAATCCAACCACTCCAACAGGGTCTGGAAGTAAAATAACCATAACCCCTTTATCTCCAAGATTTTTTTCAAGAGTATAAAAATCTGTAAGGTCTGGTTGATAAGGAATATATGGTAAAGTTAAAAATTTTTGTATATCTTTCTCCCTTTCTATCCATGGCTTTTGAACCCATTGATGAACACTTGTATTTGTTATCCTTGCAATTCTTACAAGTGGTCCAAGTTCTGTTTCTACAGTTAATTTTATTGTTTTAGAAAGTGGAGTATCCTGGTATTCCTCCACTTTTAAATCAATAGAACCAGGGGAAGAGAAGAAAAATCCAGTTTGGGGTCTGTAAAATTGAAAAGTATCCTGTAATTCCCTTGCTTTCTGTAATAGATTTTCAAAACTTTTATGTTTTGACCAGAAACTTTCTTTATCAAAAGGGTTTATTTTGTATAAAGATACTGGAACTCTATCAGGAATCCCACCATTTAAAACCGTTCTTATCCTTTCTTTACTTGTCATTATTTTCTTCCAAGTATTTTGTCCATTGCAAGAGATGTATTATAAATCTTTGTTTCTGGATAACATTTATAAGGTCCAAGTTCTGCTGTCAAATAACTATCATATCCAATTTCTTTTAATGCCTTTATAACTTCATACCAGTTAACATCTCCTTCAAGTAAATCACAGAATCCATTTATATTACCAACTGATAATTTAAAATCTTTTAGATGTATCCTTTTAATCAATTTACCAAGAATTCTAATCCACATTTCAGGAAATCCAATTATTAAAATATTACCAACATCAAAATAAACTTTTACATATTCAGAACCAATCTCTTCAACAAATCTTTTCATTTCAACTGGACTTAACAAAAATTTATTCCAGACATTTTCAACACATATATAGACATTATATTTTTCTGCAAGTTCAACATATTTTTTTATTGATTCCTGACTATTTTTATAAGCAATATCATAACTTACAATTTCTCCCTCACCCGATAAAGATGCAACTACTCCTGGAACAACAAGTATTGCATCTGTTCCAAGATATTTTGCAATTTTTATGCCTTTTTCAAGTAATTCCTCTCCCTTTTTCCTTATTTCAGGATTTGGACTTGAAAGTGGATATTTCCAGAATTGGCCAACAAGTAAACTTGCTATTTCAAGTCCATTTTTCCTTATTGTTTCAGCAACTTTTTTTGCTTCATCCTCTTTGCAATTTAAATTTAATACCCCTCCTTCTTCTGTTGTATTAACTTCAACTGCCTCAAATCCTGCATTCTTAATCATCTTTAAACCATCTTCAAACTTGACATTGCCCGGCAGAATCCACAAATTAACACTTTTCTTCATCTATTCCTCCTTTTAAATGTGGTCTAAAATTGGAAAAAATATGTCTATTGGTAAAAAACTTCTAATTATATTTTTTAACTTCCCATCAATTTTAACCCCTATTTCTGATACATTAAAAAATAATCTTACCATCTCTGGTTCATCCAATATTATACAATTTTCACTTTTTTCAATAAATTTTATTTTGCCATTTTCTTTCCTTATTCCAACTTTTTCTTTATCTTTAATCTCAAACAGAATTTCATCATTTTCTTTCATATTTTTTTCAATCAGAGGTAAAAATGTTTCAATTATTTTCCTCAAAGAGACAATTTTTATCATTCCTGCTGGTGAGATATTCCAGTAAGAGGAACTTGAAAGAATTATTTCAGGGATATCAGAAAAATTAGGGAAGTCAATTAAAAATCTAATTTTTCCAAACCTTTCTGAAAGATATTTTAAAATCCCGAGTATTAAAATTGGATTTCCTCCATATTCATAAATTTTTGTTTCAGGGCCAAGTTCATCTATAACAACATATGCAAATTCATTATTTTCTTCTGTGTAATATGTTGCGGTTCTTATTTTTTTATAAATTTCAACAAAATAATTATAATCCCTTTCAATTCTATAATTTTTTCTGTTATATGTTTCAATTATTTTTTCAAGAATATTTTTTTCTCCAAGATATCTTTTTGTTTTAACTGAATTTATTTTTGTTTTTTCAAATCCTCTTGTTGTAATTGAAAGTGTTATGACTTTACCAGCATATTCATACCCAAAATTTATATATCTGTGTCTATCTCCCCATAAAATTGAGAGAGGATAACCCTCCTTTTCCATTTTTTTAATCGCTTCATTCAATAAAATTGTCATATATCCTTTGCCTCTCTCATTATAATCAGTAGAAACAGAACCAATACCTCCAAATTTAACTTTTATTCCATTTTGAATTGTATTTATTGGGAAGTTTCTGACAAGCGAACATATTTTTCCATCTTTTTCTATAATAAAAATATTATCAAAATCTACATTCTCTTTTTTCCAGACATGTGGGTATGCAAATGGAAAGAAATTATAGGAATGACCATAAACATCTTCAAGAAATCTTAATATTTTTTCATAATCATCTGGTTTTGGATTTTTAATTTCCATAGTAAATATAATATAATAAACTTAAAAAAATGTCAAGGAAAATTTGTATACTTGCTGGTGAAAAATCAGGTGATAATTATGCAGGAGTTTTATGCAGTGAGTTAAAAAAATTGAAAGATGATATTTTTATTTTTGGAATTGGTGGCAGAGAGATAGAAAAATTTGGAGTTGATTTAATAAAAAATGTTCCTTTTGGACAGATGGGTTTTACAGGTGTTTTAAAAAAAATATTTTCATATTTCAAATTCTTAAAAAGGGTGGTTAAAAAAATAAAAGAAGAAAAACCAGATTTAATTATTTTTATAGATAATCCAGGATTTAATCTTGAAGTTGCAAAAAGATTAAAAAGAAAATTTAAGACAATTTATTATATTCCTCCAAAAATATGGGCTCATAATTATAAAAGGATAGAAATTTTAAGAAAATATATTGATTTTGTAATACCAATTTTCCCTTTTGAAAAAGAAATTTACAAAAAAGAAAATATACCAAATTATTATTTTGGACATCCATTTATTGACCTTATAAAACATAAGGATTTTGAGAAAAAAAAGAATGGGAAAATTAAAATAGGAATTTTACCTGGAAGTAGAAAAGAAGAGATTGAATATAATTTGCCTGTGATGAAGAAAGTGGTTGAAAAATTGAAGAAAAAATTTGAATTTGATGTTTTAATTTCATCCTCTGATGAAAATTTTAAAAAATATATTGAAAAGATTTTTAAAGATTTTTCTGATTTTGAAATTATTGATGATTTATACCTTCTTATAAACAATAGCGATTTGATTTTTGCTGTCTCAGGAACAGTTAATCTTGAAGTTGCATATTTTGAAAAACCAATGATTGTTTTTTATAGAACTTCTTTTTTAAATTATGTTTTTGCAAAATTGGTGGTAAAATTAAATATAATAAGTCCGGTAAATATAATTGTCGGGAAAAAAATAATTCCTGAATATATACAGTTTTTTAAAATAGAAAGGGTAATTGAAGATACTTTTGAATTAATTGAAAAGAAGAAATTATATGATGAAGAGATGGAATGCTTTAAAAAATTAAAGGAAATTGTAAAAGAAAAAGAAGTAAGTAAAAATATTGCAAAATTTATAATTGAAAATGTGGAAAGAATATATTAAGATTAAAAATTATCTGAAAATTGACTGGAAATATCTTTTTCTTGGAATTATTTTTTCAATTTTAAGTATCTCATTAAATGGTGTCTCATTATCAACAATTGTGCCTCTTATGGATAGGGTTCTTTCACAGAGAAAAATAACATTGCCATCAAATCTACCATATTTTATAAGTTTAAAATTACAATCACTTATTACCAAACTAAATTCCTTTCCTCCACTTTTAATACTGAAATACTTGATTTTTTTCATGATAATTGCATTTTTTTTAAAAGGACTTTTTATTTTCCTTTCAAATTATTTTTTTAGGGTCTTTTCAACAAGAATTTCAACTGATTTAAGGGAAAAAATATATGAAAAATTTCTAAATCTTTCTCTTGATTTTTTTTCAAAGAAACAAACAGGAGAACTTACAACAAGGATTGTTTATGATGTTGGACTTTTAAACGCTACTTTTGAGTCATTTTTTCCCAATTTTCTATTCCCTATTTTACTTGTTTTAAGTTATCTTATAATAATTTTTCTTATTGACTGGAAATTCAGTTTAATATCTATCTTCATTTATCCCTTAATACTTACTCCTGTCTTGAATCTAACAAAGAAATTGAAAAAACTCGGTAAATCAATTCAGGAAGCATATGCAAGTATTGCAAATATCATAAATGAGAGTATTTTTGGATATAAGGTTATAAAGGCATACAATCAGGAAGAAAATTTTATAAATAAATTCAGAAAAGATAATGAAAATATTTTTAAGATAGTCCTTTCAATAAATAAAAGAACACTCCTTATATCTCCTTTTATTGAATTTTCAGGAGTTTTTGCCTCAAGTTATCTTATATACTATGGTGGAACAAAAATTGTAAAAGGAGAAATCTCTTCTGGTTTTTTATTCTTATTTTTCTTTTCACTTTTTTCAATAATAAGTCCATTAAAAACAATTATGCAGACATATGCAAATATTAAACATTCAAGTTCTGCCTTACCGAGAATATATTATATACTTGATTATAAATTAAAAGTTGATGATGAAGGGAAGGAAATTTTTGATGGATTGAAGGAAAGGATTGAATTTAAAAATGTTTCTTTTGCATATGATAAAAATTTTGTTCTTGAAAATATAAATTTAACTGTTAATAAGGGAGAAAAAATAGGTATTGTAGGAAGGACTGGCTCAGGAAAAAGCACTTTAGTAGGTTTAATTTTGAGATTTTATGACCCTGTTTCCGGTGAAATAATTATTGATGGGAAAAATATAAAAAATTTTAAATTGAATTCTTATAGAAGTTATATAGGATATGTGCCTCAGGAACCAGTGATTTTTTATGGAACAATAAAGGAAAATATAACATTTGGAGATGAAAACAAAAAAAGATTTGATGAAGTAATAGAAATGGTTGGACTTAAAAACTTTATAGAACAACTTCCAGAAAAAGAAAATACAATTATTGGAGAAAGGGGAGTTGATTTATCAGGCGGGCAGAAACAATTAATTTCAATAGCAAGGGCAATATATAAAAATCCTCAAATTTTAATATTTGATGAAGCAACTGCATCTCTTGATAGTGAATCAGAAGAAATTGTTCAGAAGGCAATTGAAAGGATAATGTCAGAAAAAACTGCTTTTATTATTGCCCATAGATTATCAACAGTTAAAAATTTAGATAAAATAATAGTTCTTGAAAATGGCAAAATTTTTGAAGAAGGGTCCCACCAGCAATTGTTTGAAAAGAAAGGGCTTTACTACAAATTTTTAAATCTCCAGAAATTATAATTATTAAGGTAAATCAAATTCTTTAAAGTTAATTTTAAAGGCAGGTGAGTTTTTCTTTAATCTGAAATCAAATTTTTCTAAATTGTAAAATAAAGGGTCTTCAATTATTGTATTTTTATCCATCCCTTTTTCTCTCCATTCATCAAAAGTAAATGCTTTCTTTGTCTGCCTGTCAAGAAACTTTATCTCTTTCTTATTTATATTCCAGTATAAGTTTCTATCAAATAAAAAATTAAAATCAAAACCACCTTCTATCCATATATCTGTATCTCCTATAACAATATTTCTTTCAAATGTAAATCTTTTATGGTTTTCTGGTCTTGATACTTGCATCTGCTGGTCTCTTCCAAATGCAAAAATATTATTCCTTACAATATTCTCTTTACCATAATGCTGATGAAAACCACCATGTGTTGTGTTATAAACAAGATTATTTTCTGCAATTATAAAACTGCTTCCTTCATCAAAATAAATTCCCCATCCGCCATACCAGTATCCATAAATATCATGAAAAATATTATTTTTTATTATAGTCCCTTCCTGAATTCCAAGTGTATATATTCCTCCCATATCGCTTAAAATTGGACCATCTCCATTACTTTTTTTACCTATATGATGAACACAATTAAATTTAACAATATTACCTTCTGCAATTGATTTACCATATCCCCAAGTCCATCCAATACTTATTCCTGTATAATAAAAATCACAAATTTCATTTCTCTCAATAATATTTCCATAACTCTGACCTATCCATATACCAACAGCACTGTGGAAAATAATCCCTCCATCTTTAATAATACAGCCATTTATTTCATTTCCATATGTCTGTAAATTTTTTTCATCTCTTACAATCCTTTCTCCTATCTTTATACCACCTCCTCCAATGTCATAAATCTTACACTTAATAATTTTGTTATTCTGACATCCTTTACCAAATTCAATTCCATAAGTTCCTGTATGTGATATTTCACAATTTTCAAATTTACAGTTTCTCATACCCTCACATATTATCGCTCCTGGGACCTCAACTGCTGCCTGTGCAAATCCACCAACATTTTCTCCTCTTAAACTTTTTTCAGGAAAATACCACTCAGTATGGGAAAAAGTTAAATTATAAAAATGAATATTTTCAACATATTTATTTTCTTCTGGATTTCCTTGTATCTTTAAAACATTTTCAAATTTCGGTGCTATTAATTCATCATCCCTGTCAATCTTTCCATAAAAATAAATCAAATTTTTATCAAGATACCATCTATTTTCTTCAATAAATTCAAATATGTTTTCAATATAATATAGGTCATCCTTCTGTGGTTTCCATATACTCCTTTTTTCAAACTCAACAATTCCTTTTTCTTCATAAATTTCTTTGATAGGCAATCTTGATTCACTCCACTTACACATAAGAATAATTTCTCCATTTTTAAAATCAGGCCATTTTTTAATATCTCCTTTATTGAATTTAAATTTGAAAACTCCCTCATTCCAGTTTTTCTTTTCATCTTCTTCACATAAACCTATAACTTTTAAATATCCATTTTCAGGAAATCTTGCTCTATAAATTCTTTTATTATTAAGCCACAAATTCCTTATTTCTCTATCAATTTTAAAAACAGAAAATTTTTTCCCATTTATTACTTCTTCTTTAAAATTTTTCAATTTTTCGCCAGAACTTATTATAACTTTCTCATTTTCATATGGTTTTATTATAACTGGAAACTCTTCTGTTCCTGAATGCTCTGGTCTTATCTCTAGTGGTTTATCTATGAAATATGTTCCTTCTCTTATTAAAATTAAAATCTTTCTTTTCAATTTCCCACCATTTTTCTTTTTAATATCTAAAATCTCATCAATTGCCCTCTGTAAAGTTAAAAATGGTCCATCATTCTTTTTTCTTTCAGGTATTCTTCCAGAAAAACTATCATTTCCATCTTTTGAAACATACAAAATTTCTTCCATTTTCTCCTCCATTTTTGCTTCAGTTTTTTTCCCAAATAATATAAATACAAGTGTCAATAAAATTCTGTAATTTTTAAACATCTTTTAATTTTAATTCAATTTTTCTAAAATTCCAATTTTAACCAAAGTTGTAAAATTCCCAAAATTTAAAGTATAATAATCAGAAAGGATTTGAAAAATGAAACTTAAAATTTTAATCTTAATAATTTTATTCATTTTAAATTCTCTTTTTAGCCAGAATTTAAGAATTTCAGAAAATGTTGAAGTTATTAAAGATGTTGTTTATGGAGAAGTTGATGGGAAAAGGTTTTGGTGGAAAGGCAGTTGAATTTGTTGAAAGTTTTTTTGATTACTATCTTAAAGGCGAAAAAGAAAAATGGCAGAGTTTAAGGGATGATAAAGATTTTATTGAAATACCTGCTGAATTGAATAGATTTTAATTTTTTTAAGATTTTTAATGTTAGATTAAAGAAAGGAGAAGGATATGAGAAAAGAATATCCGAGACCTGATTTTAAAAGGGAAAACTGGATAAATTTAAATGGAGAGTGGGAATTTGAAATTGATACATCAAATACAGGAATTGAGAAAGGTTATTATGAACCCACAAAAAAATTTAAAGAAAAAATAATTGTTCCTTTCTGTCCTGAAAGTAAATTATCTGGAATTGAAAATAAAGATTTTATGGTTTCTTTATGGTATAAGAGAAAAATTGAAATTCCTGAAAACTGGAAAGGAAAAAGGATATTTTTGAATTTTGGTGCAGTTGATTTTTTAACAAAATTATGGATAAATGGGAAATATGCTGGCAGTCATATAGGTGGTTATACTCCTTTTAAATTTGATATTACAGATTTTATTGAAAGAGAAAATACAATTGTTTTAAATGCATATGATGATAATAGAACTTTTTTACAACCATGTGGAAAACAATCCCAGAAATATAATTCGTATGGATGTTATTATACAAGAGTAACAGGAATATGGCAAACTGTCTATCTTGAAACAACTGGGAAAAACTATATTGAAAATTTTAAAATATATCCAGATTTTGATAGTGGCAATGTTCTCTTTTTATTAAATATTAAAGGAGAAGGCAAAGTTAAGATTGAAATATATGAAGAAGATAAGAAAATTGATGAGAAAACAAGTTATGGAAAGGATATTACATTTTTGAATTTCAATATAAAAAATTTTATACCATGGTCAATTGAAAACCCATTCCTTTACAAAGTTAAATTTTATTTATATTCAAATGGGGAAATTGAAGATGAGGTTGAATCATATTTTGGTTTTAGAAAAATTGAGATAAAGGATAAAAAAATTCTATTAAATGGAAAACCAATTTTTATGAGAATGGTTCTTGACCAGGGTTATTATCCAGATGGAATTTATACTGCCCCAGACCAGGAAGCCATAATAAATGATATTAAAATTGCAAAGGATATGGGATTTAATGGAGCACGACTTCATCAAAAAGTTTTTGAACCATTATTTTTATACTGGGCAGATAAACTTGGTTATATTGTCTGGGGAGAATATCCAAACTGGGGAATAAAAAATAGTATAAGTTCTGATTCATTTGGGACATTAATAAAGGAATGGATAGATGTAATAGATAGAGATTTTAATCATCCTTCAATTATTGGCTGGTGTCCTTTAAATGAAACTTCAACATATCAGGACAACGAACTTGTTAGAACATTGTATAGAATTACAAAAAAGATTGATAAAACAAGACCTGTAATTGATACTTCTGGTTATGTTCATGTAGAAACAGATATTTATGACTGCCATAATTATAAACAGAATCCAGAAGAATTTAAGAATGATTTTGAAGAATTTAAAATTAAAGATAAAGTTTGGCAGAATTTCCCTGATTATGACGCACCTTATAAAGGACAACCATACTGGGTTAGTGAATATGGAGGGATATGGTGGGATGAAGAAGGTATAAAAGAGGGATGGGGATATGGAGAAAGACCAAAGACAAAAGAAGAATTTATTGAAAGATATAGAAAATTAACAGAAATTTTATTAAATCATCCAAAAATATGTGGTTTCTGTTATACTCAATTATATGATGTTGAACAGGAAGTAAATGGTCTTTATACATATTCAAGAAAACCAAAATTCAAGCCAGATGTAATAAGAGAAATAAATACAACAATTGCAGAAATAGAAAAATAGATATTAAATTTTACTTTCTATTTTAACCCATCTTTTCTCTTTTATTGACTTTTCAACTGCTTCAAGAACTTCCTGACATTTAACCCCATCATAGAAATTGGGACTTGGATTTTCACCCTTACTTATTGCATTTATAATATCTGCCACCATATTTACAAATGCCTCTCCATATCCAATTATATGACCTGCTGGCCACCAGTTTTTAGCATATGGATGTGATGGGTCTGTTGCAATTATTGTTCTAAATCCAGCAGTTCCTTCCTTTTCATCATCTCTACTATAATATTCAAGTTCATTTAATCTTTCAAGGTTAAAGACAATACTTCCCTTGCTTCCATTAATTTCAAATCTCTGACCATTTTTTCTTCCAGGAGCAAATCTTGTTGCTTCAAATGAACCAATTGCTCCATTTTTAAACCTTGCAAGAAATATTGTTGCATCATCAACATCAACTTTACCTTTTTCTTCTCCTTTTTCCTTAAATTCTCCAAGCCCTGTTTCAAGTTCTTCCTTTTCTTTTAAAATTGGTCTTTCCTTAATAAATGTTTCACTCATTCCAATTACTTCATCAAATTCACCAACAAGGTATCTTGCCATATCTATTAAATGAGCATTCAAATCACCATGAGCACCGCTTCCAGCAACTGATTTCTGCAATCTCCATACAAGTGGAAAATCAGGGTCAATTATCCAGTCCTGTAAATAAACTGCTCTCATATGATAAATTTTCCCAATTTTACCTTCTTCAATAAGTTTTTTGGCAAGGGATGTAGCAGGAAGTTTCCTGTAATTAAAACATATTGCATTTTTAACTTTATATTTCTCAACTGCCTCAAGCATTTCATAGGCATCTTTTAATGTTGAGGCAAGTGGTTTTTCACAGAATACTATTTTCCCATTTTTTGCTGCCTCAATTGCTATATCTTTATGTGCATTTGGTGGAGTTGTTATATCAATCAAATCTATATCTTTCCTTTCAACAACCTTTCTCCAGTCAGTTTCATATTCTTGCCATCCAAATTTTTCTCTTGCCTGACTTACTGCCTTTTCAGTCCTACCACATATAACTTTCATAACAATTTTACATGGTAAATCAAAAAAAAGGTCCACATTTTTATAAGCAAATGAATGTGCCTTACCCATAAATTTATAACCGATTAGAGCAACTTTAATTTCTTTCATCTTTCCCCTCCTTTTTATTTTGCTTTATTAAACCTGCCTTTTCTCTAACTTTCTTCTCTATTTCATCATATAAACTTTTATTTTTCTTTAAGTTTTCAATTATATTTTCAATTCCCTGACCAAGGGTTTTCCCTTCATAATTATAATAACTTCCTTTTTTCTCAATAACTCCATAATTTACTGCTGCTTCAATTAATGAAGATTCTTTACAAACACCCTGACCATAATAAATATCAAGTTCTGTTTCCTTAAATGGAGGGGCAACTTTATTTTTAACAACTTTAACTTTAATTCTACTTCCCACTATATCATTTCCTTTCTTTATGCTATCAATTCTTCTTACCTCAAGACGAACAGATGCATAGAATTTTAAAGCACGACCCCCTGGAGTTGTTTCTGGATTACCAAAAAATACACCAATCTTTTCCCTCACCTGATTTATAAAAATTGCTGCTGTTTTTGATTTACTTATGTACCCTGTGAGTTTCCTTAGTGCCTGGGACATAAGTCGTGCCTGCAGTCCCATAACACTATCTCCCATTTCTCCTTCAAGTTCTGCTCTCGGAACAAGTGCTGCAACTGAATCAATGACAACAACATCTATTGCATTACTTCTTATAAGTGCTTCTGCTATTTCAAGTGCCTGCTCTCCTGTATCTGGTTGACTTACAAGTAAATCCTCAATATTTACTCCAAGAGATTTTGCATAATTAGGGTCAAGTGCATGTTCAGCATCAATAAAAGCAACAGTTCCTCCATGTTTCTGCGCCTGTGCAAGTATTTCAAGAGCAAGAGTTGTTTTTCCACTTGATTCCTGACCGAAAATTTCTGTTATTCTTCCCCTTGGTATTCCTCCAACTCCAAGTGCTATATCAAGTGAAATTGCTCCAGTTGGGATAACCTCAACATCCATTAATTTTCTTTCTCCAAGTTTCATTATAGAACCTTTGCCAAAGTCCTTTTCAATCTGAGATATTGCCATTTCAAGTGCCTTTTCCTTATCCATTTTTCTCACCTCCTTTATTTATTTTATCAATCAAATTCAAAATTTTCAATTATTTTATATACTGGACCATCAGGAGTTAATTTACTTTCATAAAGTTGAAAATTTTTTACAGAAAATTTACCAAATAGAAAATCTTTATATTTTTCAATTAAATCTTTTATGAGATTTAAATTTGGAACACTTTTAAATCTTGCAACTGTTATATGGGAAACAAATTCTTTCTCCTTTTCAAATCCAAATTTTTCCATTTCCTCTTCTATTTTTTTATTTAGTTTTTTCAAATATCCATCATCCAGAGCACCAATCCATAAGACCCTTACTTTTTTTTCTGAAGGAAATACACCAACCCCCTTTACTTCAACATCAAAACTATTAAAATTTTTAGCACATTCTTTTAATCTTTCTTTTATTTTCTCAATTTCTTTTTCCTCTACTTCCCCAAGAAATTTTAATGTTATATGTAGATTCTCAATTTTTACTGGCTTTGCTTCTTTTATTTTTTTTAATCTATCAACAACTTCTTTTAAATTTAACTTTATTTCTTCTGGTAAATCAATTCCTATAAATGTCCTCATTTCTTAAGCCAGGGCATCATATCCCTCATTTTCTTCCCAACTTTTTCTATTAAATGTTCTTCTGATTGTCTTCTTAATGCATTAAATACTGGTCTTCCAACTCTATTTTCAAGTATCCATTCTCTTGCAAATTCTCCTGTCTGTATCTCTTTTAATATTTTCTTCATCTCTTCCCTTACACTCTCATTAATAACTCTTGGTCCCCTTGTCATATCTCCATATTCTGCTGTATCACTTATAACCTGCCTCATCCCTTGAATTCCTCTTTCAATAATTAAATCAACAATAAGTTTAAGTTCATGACATGTTTCATAATAAGCAACCTCTGGCTGATAACCTGCTTCAACAAGAATTTCAAAGGCGGCCTTAATTAAAGAAGTTGCGCCACCACATAATATTACCTGCTCTCCAAATAAATCTGTTTCTGTTTCTTCTTTAAATGTTGTTTCAACCACTCCACATCTTGTTCCACCAAGCCCTTTTGCATAAGCAAGTCCTACTTTTAAAG
>Ga0078972_1006023_pt1 | contig 29606 bp, 25 predicted proteins | sample YelNatPaOPGAMG01_FD_67568 | JGI IMG/M metagenome (GOLD analysis project Ga0078972, IMG submission 67568) | Hot spring thermophilic microbial communities from Obsidian Pool, Yellowstone National Park, USA - OP-RAMG-01 (SPADES assembly) (version 2) | ecosystem: Environmental > Aquatic > Thermal... | reverse complement strand
CCAGAATTTCCAGGAATATTTTTTAGAAAACTTTTTTGGAGATGTTTCCATAACGGCTCAACCTACCAAATTTAGGCAAATTTGTCAAGAATTTGGAAAACCTAGACTTCGTAGAGGTTTAGACTTCGTAGAGGTTTAACCTCTACGGGGTGGCAGTTGACAAAAGCTAAAAATTTTTTCATTATATAAGCGAATAGACCCGTCAGCTTGGAGCTGGCGGACCTTACCCTAATCAAATCTGATATTAGAAAAAGGCTGGCGGCCTTGGAGTGGACGACCACTCAACTGTTTAGAAAACTCTCTAAAAACCTAAACTTGGCCGCCAGCCACCCCTTCCTTGCCGTCATTGGTGAGGTTTTTTTCTATGAAGTTTTCTGAGACTTACCTGTCTCGTCGGCAGGCGGACCCACCCCGCCGGGCTAGAAGTGTTGCCGGCGAGTACACAGCGTATTTTGCGTAGGGGGATAAATCTTGCTCTCTAGCTGAAAGAACTTTTTCCAGCTTGCGTAGAAGTAAGTAGAAGAAGTTTTAAAAAATAAATAAAAATTATGACTTATGAGCCATTTATGGCCACCTCGGGAGGTAGAAAAGTAATATTTGCATTTTGTCGGTCATTTCTTGAAGAGGGAGGAGTGATTGGCAGATGCGGCGGAAGGGCTGAATTGAAGAAAAGAATTGTATAAAAATTTATATGATTCCGATCAATGAGGTGGCTTTTTTGCGGGCATTTCTCTTGGTATCCTAAAACCCCAAATCAACGGGTTTTTTATTTTGACAAAAACTTCGTAGAGGTTTAACCTCTACGAAGTTTTTTTACCTCCGCAGAGCTTCAATGGGTGAAAGGCGGGAAGCTTTCCAAGCCGGATAAATTCCAAAAATTATGCCCGTTGCCGCTGAAAAGCCCACCGCTATAAAAATAGTAGTCAGTGGAACAGAAAATTGAAGAAAAAATCCCAACCGGACCAAAAAATTATTGAGAAGATAAGTGGCCACCACGCCAAAAACAATCCCCACCGCTCCCCCAAGAAGCGTGACGATAATCGCCTCGAAAAGAAACTGCCGCAAAATAGCCGAATTAGAAGCCCCGACCGCTTTTCGAAGTCCGACCTCGCGCGTTCGCTCAGTAACCGCCACATACATCACATTCATAATCCCCACTCCCCCCACAATCAAGGAAATGGAGGTGAGCGCTAAAAGAAGATAGTTTATCGTCCCAAAAACTTTTTCAATCATTTCTTTTCCTTCCGCCGCCGTAACTACTGAAAAATCGTCTTTTTCCGGATCGCTGATGTTGTGTTCGTGGCGCATAACCTCTTGAATATCCAGTGCCGTTTCTTCAAGCCGAGAAATATCTTTCACTTTAAAAGTGATGAATTGGACATAATCAATTCCCAACAATTTTGTATTGAGAGTCTTGAGGGGAAGATAAATCGCATCGTCGAAATTGAAAAAACCGGCCGCCCCTCGCTCTTGCACTACCCCAATCACCCGATAGCTCTGATCTTTTATTTTGATATTCTTTCCCACCGCCTCCTCTTCCCCAAAAAAACTTTTTTTCACTCCCGCGCCAATCACCGCCACTTGAGCCGCGCCGTCTTCTTCTCCTTCGGTGAAAAAAATTCCTTCCTTCAAAATTATCTGGCGGTCAATCTCCGGATAAGTTGGATTCACTCCGAAAATAATAACTCTTTTGCTTGTCCCTTTATAACTCACCCGCTCTTGAGCCATATTTCCGGCGCTCCAAGTTCGAATATTGGGAATTTTTGCCACCGCTTTTGCGTCTTTTTCTTTCAAAGTGGTGATGGTCACTCCCGTTGCTCGACCTGTGATATTCTGAGAAGAAGTCTGGGAAACTCCTGGCACTTTCACTTCGACTTGAATATAGTCAGTTCCAAAAACGTCCACTTGCCCCAGAACATAATTTTTGAGTCCGGCTCCGCCCGCCATCACCACAATCACCGAAGTGATACCAATTACAATCCCCAAAATGGTAAGAGCTGTCCGAAGAGAATTGGTGCGAAGATTGCGCAAAGCCAAGCGAAAAACTACCAACCATTCGTGAGGAGATCTTACGCCAAGCCTTAGAATGCTAGCAAATTTGCTGTTTGACATGTTTATCCCCCATTAGTTATGAAAGTCTCTACGAACTACGAATTTTGTACGAATATACGAATCAACTTAGTTTCACGTAATGGATGTTTGCATATTCATTCGTATATTCGTAATTGATTCGTAGTTCGTAGAGATCTATTCGTATCTCAACGCTTCCACCACATTCAATCTCGCCGCGCGCCGGGCCGGATAGAGCCCGAAAAACAATCCCACCAGTGCTGAAATGGAAACTGCCAGAAGAATTGACGATAGAGTGACAATAAAAGGCCAATGATAGCCCAATTTTTGAATAATAAAAGCTGCTACCGCGGAAATTGCTATTCCTAAAACTATCCCCACTATTCCCCCAACAAGCGTAATTACTACCGACTCTATCAAAAATTGAAGCCTAATCGCTGAATTTTTTGCCCCAACGGCTTTTCGAAGACCCACTTCCCGAATCCGCTGGTTGACAGAGATAAGCATTGTATTCATTATTCCCACTCCTCCTACCACCAAAGAAATAGCCGCGATAGCCGTCAAAAAATATTTTATCGCGCCGGTGATTCTGGTGATCACTTCCAGCGCCGTTTTTTGGTCCCGAACGGAAAAATCATCATCCTCCGGCTTTTTTATATCATGCCGCTCGCGAAGGACCAAGACTACATCCGCCTTAGCCCGATCAATATTCTTTTCGCTGTCAACTTTAAGACGAATCATATTGAGATAATCAACCCCCAGCATTATTTTTTGAGCCGTAAAAAGAGGCATAAAAATAGTTGTGTCCTGGTTGGAGAAAGCCGCTGCGCCTCTTTTTTTGAATACCCCAATGACTTCAAAGCTTTGATCGCCTATTTTTATTTTCTTCCCTACCGCTTCTTCTCTTTCCCCGAAAAGATCTTTTGCCACTTCCGACCCCAAAACTGCCAGGCGCGCCAGACTCGTTTCCTCTTCTTTAGAAAAAAACCGCCCTTTTTCCAGCTCGGCGTTTTCCACCGCTACGTAACTAGCCGTCGTTCCCCGAAAAGTATAATTTTTGTCTATTTCTTTATACTGAACCGTGGCATTGCCGCTCACATAGCCCGCTCCTTCCACAACATTAGGAACATTTGATTTCTGAAGAAGAGCCTTGAGATCTTCATATTTAAGAGTAGTAATCGCCACCCCCAAGGCGCTTGCTGGCGGACCCTTTTCCTCCGAAGCCCCCGGAAGAACACCAATCAAATTGGACCCGATGCCCTTTATTTGGTCCAGGATTAATTCTTGAGCGCTTGAACCAATCGCCACGATAATAATAACAGAAGCAATTCCAATCACCACCCCGAGAATTGTCAAAAACGAGCGAAATTTGGCCGCCCAGAGATTATTGAGGGCAATTTTGATAGGATCGGTGAAGTGCATTTACGAAATTTCTAATGACTAATTGATCTAACTTCTAATCAAACCCCAGCAATCAAATCCCAATGCCCAAATTTGGTTTTTGGGCTTAGGATTTTTTTAGGTCAATTAGAGCAATTAGAAATTAGAAATTATTTCAATAATTCCTCTTCTCCATCCGCCAGCAACCTCTTTTTCACCAAATAATCATCCTCCACCTTCCCGTCCAGCATTTTTATAATCCTTTTGGCGTGTTCGGAAGTATAGGTTTCGTGAGTAACCATCACGATCGTGCGTCCTTCATCATTGAGTCGCTGAAGAATCCGCATAATTTGAAGTCCATTTTTTGAATCCAAGTTGCCAGTAGGCTCATCAGCCAAAATTAGCGCCGGATTGTTGACTAGCGCCCGGGCAATCGCCACTCTTTGCTGTTCTCCTCCGGAAAGCTGATTGGAAAAATTGTTGATTCGATGCTCCAAATTCACTGCCGCCAGGGATTGGCGCACTTTTTTTTCAACAATTGAGCGCGACTGCCTTCGCTCGTCATAAAGAAGAGGCAATTCTACGTTCTCAAAAACAGTTGTCCGGGGCAAAAGATTAAAAGATTGAAAAACAAAGCCAATTTTTTGATTTCTGAAATAAGCTAGTTCATCATCGGAAAACTTTCTAGTATCTCGCCCTTCAAAAAGATACTCGCCGTCAGTAGGCCGATCCAAAAGCCCCAAAAGCTGCATCAAAGTTGACTTTCCACTGCCGCTGGGTCCCATAATTGCCACAAATTCTCCCTTTTCAATATCAAAAGAAACCCCGCAGAGGGCTTTGGTGATGACGCCGTCATTATCATATTCTTTGCAAAGATTTCTGACAGAAATTAACAAAAAGTAATTGGCAATTTGCAATTAGTAATCAGAGACATAACCGGAAAAGATATTCAAGTTACAAATTACTAATTACAAATTACATAATATAATTATTTCGTTGAAGTAATAACCAGTTCTCCTTCTTCTAGTCCTTCTACAATTTCAATCATCCCTCCGTCTCCTCTCATTCCCGTTTTCACCTCCCGCTCCACTGGTTTTCCTTTTTCCAAAACTTGAACCTGTTTTTTGCCGCCCGTTTCTTTCACGGCTCGTTCAGGAATCATAAGAACGCCTTCTTTTTTTTCTACTACGATATCAAGATCGGCGCTCATTCCGTCTTTGAATCTCGGATCGTCGTTTTCCATCGCAAATTCCACAATATAATCAACCACATCTTGAACTACCGTTGCGGAAGGATCAATGGAAACCAAAACAGCGCTGAATTTTTCTTCCGGCGAAAAAGCATCAAAAGCAATTTCCGCTCTCTGTCCTACTTTCATTTTGGCAATGTCGGATTCAGGGACTTTAGCTTCCAAAATAAAGTCATAGGAAATCATCTTGGCAAAGGCACCTCCCGTTGCCGCTCCAATCACTTCGCCCACTTTATAATTCACTTCTTTTATAATCCCGTTGGCTGGAGCGCGAAGAGCCGCTTTTCCCAAATTGGCAAGAGCTGTTTCATAAGCCGCCTCAAAAGCCGCCACATTGGCATCTTTTCCGGCTTTTATATAGCTTGATTCGGCCGCTCGCAGAGAAGCTTTGGCCGTATTCAGTTTGTTTTCGGCTGAAGTTTCTGCCAAATCGGCCGTTTTGCGGGCAACTTCCAAAGCGTCTTTGGCTTGCTCATAATTGGCTTTGGCCGTATCAAGAGTGAGTTTGGCTGATTTTGTCGTCGCGCTTTCCGAACCATTTTCATCTTTCACTTTGTCATAATATTCCTGCGCGTCGTCATAATAACTTTTCGTATCAGAAACTTTTTGCTCGGCGGCGGCAATATTTTTTTTGTTGAGATCTTTAGTATCATCCAAATATTTTTCGCTGTTGTCCACTTCCACTTGAGCCGAATGAATAGCATCTGCGTTTGCCCCCGCTTCTGCCCGAGCTTTATCAAGGTTGGCTTTGGCTTGGTCAACTGCCAAACGGAGATTAGCATCATCAAGTGTGCCAATGAGATCTCCTTTGCCAACTTTTTGTCCTACTTTGACCGCTACCGAGCTGATTCGCCCCGCCGTTTCAAAATTGAGAGCAATCGTTTCGTTGGCTTTGAGGGTTCCGGAAACAGAAACGGTTTCCTGAAGATCACCCTTTTTCACTTCGGCGGTTTCGTACTGAACCTTGGGCTGACGAAGAAAAGAAAAATAAACTAGCCCACCCAGAAAAACGAGAGCTAAAGCCGTCCAAATTATAGTTTTGCGTTGAAGCATAAAAAGATAATGGTAATTTGTGATTTGTAATTTGAATATCTTTTCTGGTTGGGCCTCCAATTACCAATTACAAATTACATTTTACGTTAATCTTAACTTCAAATTACAAATTACCAATTACCAATCACATTATCATCTTAAACTAAATTTCACTTTTTCCAATCTTTCCATATCCGCCTTTATTCTTTCTTCAATCCCTTTCAAATTTTCCATTTCCCCAATATATTTTTTGGCATTTCTGAAAAACTCGCTTTCTTTTTGCGAAAAATCAGCATAACTCGCCTCAACTTCAGCGGTATTTTCTGATCTTAACGCCACCATATCTTCCAGTCTCAAAAGAAAAGAGTTCATTGATTCTTTCAAATTTTGAGCCTCTTCCTGAAGAGCGGGAGGCAAAGAATCTATTTCTATGGCGCTTGTTTTTTCTCTGGAAAGTCCGATCAAGTTTTTCAGTTCATCAAGGGACGAATTTTCTTTTATTTCCTCAAAAAAAGAAGCCGCTTCAACCATTTGGCTTGTGTAGCTAATAATACCCTCAAGATCATCAGCTTCTTGCGCTAGCTTTAAATAATATTCTTCGGCTAGATTTTTAGCGCTTTCTGCTTCTCGGGGCGCTTCTAGGTCTTCAATTTCTTTCTTTGCCGCTTTCGCTTCTTGTCCGATAGCCTTGAGCTCAGCTAAAAATTGCTGAGAGTCATCTTTCACTTGAGATGCCTCTTCCTTGCCGTTTTCTTGAAATCCAGTTTCGACTTTTTCTATTCTTTCGGCCAAATTGTGTTTTTCCTGAATTTCAGAAATTTTTGAGGAAAATTCACGAACTTTTTTTCCATTCCAAAAACCGTAGGAAAAAGTTCCTACCGCCGCCAAAAGCAAAATCAAAAGAAAATAAAGAAGTAATCTCTTCATCGGTATAATTATGCTCAAGATCCGAAAAAAAAGCAAGTTTTACTTTGACGAAGACTCTCGCTTGGAAAATTAGTTTTGGGCAATCCTCATTCCCGAATTTATGAGAATAAATTTCGTAGGAATCCAGTTTCTGAGATTCTTATTTGCAACTCGTTATCCCCACTTTCGTTTTTATAGAAATGGAGCTTATCGCAACTACTTTCCCGCATTGCTCCGAGAAGTATTGCCGGCGAGACCGCACGGAGCATCTGTCCATTTCTTCGAGAAAGCGCAGTCCCCAAAGTAAAAAAGAGAATTTTTTATTCTATGGGTGATTACCTGCCAGGCAACATCCAATTCTGTCAAGGTATTCGGAGTATTCTGGAAAGAAGATACTTAGATCACTCTGCTTAAGGTAAGATAAACTTACTCATTTCACTGACAGCCGCATTTTGGTGATTGAATTTATAATAACTATCTGACTCAAAACAAATATTCTATTATAGAAACACCCTATTATCCCCAAATATCCAACTCAAAACAAAATAATCATCTTAATGACGGCCGCATTATTATGATAACGATATAAAAATCAAAAAAATCCCAAAACTTCAAATATAAAAATAAAGATCCTTGAATTTACCTGTGCATTTATAATAGCATTATAAATTTTTTCCTTTTCATTAGATAAATCTCTTTGTCTGCGCGACAATCGATCCCATGTTATATGGGAAAGTTGCTTATTTATTCTATTAATAGGAACGTTACAGATAAGCTTTGTCGTCTCGAGATAGAATTGAACTGCCGATACATCATCCTTCCTGGGAATTGCACAGAAAAAATCAAATAAATTTCTTGCGTGAAGCAAAAAACAATCCGAACATATTCTCTTATATGGCTCTACTATTTCCCCATTTTTTGTTATTTAATACGCTGTCCTTACCTAATAACCGTTTATAGCACTCAAAAGGGCAATTAATTTCTACTTGCACATCCCTCTTAATGATGGTTTTCTTTTTAGACTTACTCATCCTTTTATTTTTTTAAATTGAAAATCAGTTAGGAAGTCTTCGTCATTTTTGAATCAAAAATTCATAATCAACTTTTGAAAAAAGATTGGCCGGTAAATTCGATAATCTTTTTTTTGTAACTTTTATCGCCGGCTCTGATTTATCAATTCCAATCCACTTTCGATTTAATTCCTGCGCCGCAATCAGCGTTGTGCCTGAACCACTAAAGCAATCTAAAACCAAATCGCTTTCATTTGACGAAGCGTTAATTATGAATTTCAGCAAATCCAGATTTTTTTCTGTTGGATATGACGGATATTGTGGATCCTTAAACTCCCAAATATCCTGCATTTTTTTTCCTTCTTTCTCGTCGAGATAAACTTTCTTTCTCGGCACTCCGCTTGCCGACCACTCAATCAATCCTTTTTTGTCCCATTCTTCCAAAAGCTTTGGATCGCTTCGCCAATGCCTACCCTTAGGCGGCTTCATTCCTTTCCAAATTCCTCCAGTTTTTCCGTTTTCGGTTTCACCTGGAGCGTGCAGTGGAATTGTTGTATATCTTCTACCATCTTTGTCAACTTTCTTAAAAAGTTTTCCTATATCTTCTTCCGTGAACGGGATTCTTGGATCATTCCACGTCAGATTGTCTGATTTGGAATAAAAAAGAATGAGATCTTTCATATTTCCATAGGCCTTGCGGTCAAAATTTTTCGGATTGCATTTTATTCTCGCAATATCATTTCTAAAATTCTTTCTGCCAAAAATTTCATCCATGATAATTTTTACATAGTGTCCAATTTTATAATCGATATGCAGATATATCGAGGCTCTGCCTGACATCAATTCCCGCAAAAATATTAGTCTTTCCCGCAAAAATTCCAAAAAATCAGCGCCAACTAAAGTGTCACTGTAAGCAATCGCATCGCCATTACTCTTACTTATTGTACTGGCTCTATCATCGCTAATTTTGAAGTGCCCATTCGTTGCAAAAGGCGGATCAATATAAATCAGATCGATTTTCCCTACCAGCTTTTGGTCTTCTAATAACGTCTTGAGAATTGCCAAATTATCGCCTTGAATTAGTTTATTTTTCGCGCCAGCGCCAGAAACGGATTTTAACACAGCTTTTTCTGTGTTTTTCAATATATCTTTTTCTGTTTTTTTGCCGTCGTATGTCAAAAACATATATCTATATATGATACAAAAATTCTCGCAAAACCAAACTGCTCATTATATTTTCTTTTTTTAGTTTGGTTGTGACTGCTTTATACATTTTATTATTTCCTTCAATATAAAGAACTCCATCGAGAATTGCAATTTTTATCGCTTTCACATTTTTTGCCTTAATAGTCGTAATTGCATCTTCAAATTGTGCGTTTTGATGACCGCCAAAATCGGTCAAAAATTTCGCTTCTCCGATAACATATTTTCCATTAAAACGACCAATAAAATCGAGACCTTTATTGCGATTATAATTCAGATATTTTTTTGCAAAAATCATCATTTCCTTATCGCTTCCGTCCAAAATAGCGTTTCCCTTCATTTTTAAAAACTTATCCATTTTTACGGGTTGTATGCCAAGTGATTTTTTATTTAGCCAGCGGCGAAATAATGGACCAATTTGGCGATTGGTTTCTTTCGCTTCGGAGCAACGTGAAAAAATATTCTTTAGACCCATTTCATACAATCTTCCGCTCAAGCGAGCAACTGTTGCCGGATTTCTCTCCAAGGCGGATTTGTCTCGCTTTAGATAGGCGACGTATGAATCTTTAATTGGAAAAAGTTCAAATTGTAAAAGATTTTTCAATAACGCTTTATTATTCTTTTGTTTGAATGCTTTTTCAACATTTTTCCAAGTATCTTTTTCGATGTCTCGTATGCCTTCCGGAATAGTGGGATAAACCTGAAAAAGATCATCTAGATAACTTTTTTGATTTGCATATTCGATGCTTAATTTTGTCCAGTAGTTCAAATTTTTACTTAGCATATTTTTGTTGTTAAAAAAAGCCTTTTATATACTCTATGTTATCACCAAGCACGTAATTTCTCAAGGATGCTGCGAAATCCACTAGAAACGAAAATATATACAATGGGAGAAAAGTGTTATCCGCGCACAGGCGGGTTCCGGTTGGAATAAAAAAGGAAATTTCACTTGATCAAAAAGCGCTACGATATATCGTAGCGCTTTTCTGGCTTCCGAAAATAAAAATAGTTTGAATTTGGCAGGGGAAGAAGGAATCGAACCCTCGTTTCTGGTTTTGGAGACCAGTGTTCTACCACTGAACTATTCCCCCGTTTCAAGACCTAAAAATAAAACCTAAAAACTTTGACATTTAGTCATTTGAAGTTGATTTAAAATTCGAAATTTAAGTTTTGAGATTATCGCTTTACACCTTTACCTCCTTATGCAACGTATGCTTGCGGCAATTTTTGCAAAATTTTTTGAGCACCAGTTTTTCCTTGATTTTTTTCTTATTGCGGTAGGTATGATAATTCACTTTTTTACAAACCTCACACTTGAGCGCTACGAGATTTTCTTGAGACATAATATAAATTCACGAATAAAGAAATAACATTAAACCAATTAGAACGAATTCGTTCCTATTCACTATTCGTTCTTTATTCGGAATGATTAATTATTAGTCAATTCTTTCCCAAGTCTTTTGCTCGGGATCATATTGATAGGAAGCAATTACTTCAGAATCTTCAAATTTATCCGTTCCGGTTTTGAGCACGTAATCATCTTCCCCCATCTCCCAATAAGCTAAAACTTTTGCGCTATAGCCACCCGGTTTAGCCGCCGTTTCCACCAAAATACGCCGTGATGTGTCTTCATTGATATCGTTTTCTGTGTCTTCAATCGTATCATAGTATTCCACATAAACGTTGTTTTCGTCAACAAAATCCACAATATCCACTGTCCATTTTTGATATTTGGCTTTTTGCGGAGCGAGGGAATTGATGTTATCTGCCAGCCAGCTCATCAGGGCTTTGCGCCGGCTAAGAACATTCTTGTCGGTTTCCTTTCCGCTGCATCTCACTCGCGCCACAGCAATTTCTTTTTTATTCGCATCTTTAGTTCCTTGCACTTCAACTTCCCGGTCTTCAAAATAATCAAGTTTGAAAAGATCTTTTCCAGTTAAGCCAAAACTCTCCGTTCCTTCAAGATAATACTGATAATTTTTAAATTCAGAAGAAGCGTCATCCGGATAAACTTTGCGCAATTTCCCGGTGACGGAAGCCAATTCACCCGACTGATTGGCAATTTCGAGCCATTCTCCATTTTCGCAAATAGCATTGTAGTCTGTTTCATCTTCCGAAGCAATTTCATTCGTCACTTCGCCTTCCGAAGAGCTGTTTTCTAAACTATTATTACTGCCTTCGTTGGCGCTATTTTCCGTCTGGGAAGAAGTTGGCAAATTCTTTCCTTTTTTCCCAAAACTCCAATACCATAAAAATCCGACAAAAACGAGAGCGACAATGACTATCGCTGCCCAGATGTATTTTGTTTTGTTGTTCATTTTCTCTGTATTTAAAAATTTATTAATCCCGCCTCCAGTGTAACGGAAATTCCCCATAAAATCAAATTTATCTATACTTATGAAAGCCCTCCAGCTTATCTACCTCGTCGGCAAATGAGCCTGTTCACCTGCCCGCAAATGCCTGAGCCGATGACCGGACTTGAACCGGTGACCTACTCCTTACCATGGAGTTGCTCTACCACTGAGCTACATCGGCATTATGCGAAGGCAGGCGGGGAGTTGCTCTACCACTGAGCTACCTGGGCATTGGCGAAAGCAAACAGAAATTTGCTTTGCCAACAGGGTTATATAGGCTTAGGTATAAACAAATAAATCTGCTTACCAAGCTATGTCAACAGAAAAAAATAGGATAAATTGAACTCCTCAGACAATCGAAAAAGCAATAAAATACTATCACAAGAAAAACAAAATTAAAAGGGGCAAATGCAAAAAATTACACAATTCCCAAAAACCAAGCTCATCTCTCAAGACTTTTCCTAAGACTTAGTCTTAGGAAAAACAAAGTTTAGGGAGTTGGTACTGGCGGCGTATCGGGCATTTTCTTTTTCATCTCCTCGCTCATTTTCATAAGCTTTCTCATCATTTCTCCCCAGTCTTGAAATTGAACGTCGGTCGGCGGAGCAAAATCGCTGTCGGAAAGAACAGTGGAAGAGCAGTTGTATTTCACTCCTCTTTCATCCATCTTTTTAGCCCAATTTTTCCAATCCATTGCTTCTTGTTGATTTTGGTTTTCCTGCGAAGCTCCCGACTCCTCCGCCAACTTTTTCATTTCTTCAATATTAAACTTTATTCCCGACTTCCCGCTCCACATATATACCCACTGCCCATCATTGAGCATAGTGCCTTTTTCTTCCGTGGGAGACTGATTGTTTTTCATCGGATCGGGAGAAGGCATTGGTGTGAAAGAAAAACCTTCTACTTTGGCTTTTTCGCCGCTGGCATACATAGTAACTTGTCCCATTTGCGGATCTTCAACAAGACATTTTGCTCCCGTTCCAGCTGTCAGCCAATCTAAAAGTTTTTGTTGAACTTTCTCGGCTGTTGACGGACCAGTGTTTTCTTGAGCATTTTCGTTTTGGCTTGTTTTCGGAACATTTTGACCGGTCTGATTTTGGTTTTTTTTGCCGCCGCAGCCAGTCAACGTCAGCGCTGTTACCAGCAAAAGCCCCCAACCAATTTTTGAATATTTTTTCATCTCTTCACCTCGCTCTCTAGAAAAACAAGAATTAGCTTTGCTCTAATTATACAAGAAAAACCATTTTTGCGAAACTAAAAAATTCCCTAAGATGCCATCTTAGGAAAAAACAGCATGTTTAAAATATAATCGCAGTCATGGTATATGGTTTACCGAAGATTCCTCAATAGGAAAGCTTAAAAAAGCCATTTTGCCCAGCGGCATTGCCATTCGGTTGGATGGCAACAGAAATCGCGCCAGAAGCAAATACATCCCGAACAAATGCCGGTCGGCTTTGAAAATATCCCTACACCAAGATCAAATTGCGTTTTTCTGCCTTGAAACCTGTTTCCAGCTCGCGGACTGAATTCAAAAATAAGCTCATATTTCCATTTTGAACCATTCGCTCCAGAGATCCTGTCAAACCGAAAGGCATCGGAATTTCTCGGATCGCGATAGGCATACAGCCCGGCAAGAGTCATTCTTGTCTGCCCATTAGGAAGCCATAAAAATTTTCCGTCAGAAACTCGCTTCAAGCGCACAAAAATTTTTCGCGCCAGGATATTTTCTTTAGCAGTCAAATTCCTCTGAAAGTGCATCATCAAAATTTGATCAAAACTGTCTTTTTTCACAACATAAAATCCCCGTTCAAAAACCTCTCCCGGCAAAACATTCGCCTCAAAAACAAGGGGCTTTACTGAAAAAGCAGTCCCATCGGCGTGAAAAATGGAAACTTTGTCCGGATTTTTTGCGTATGACTTCGGCTGAGGGACACCAAATAATAAAACTGCCCCGCAGATAATTATTAATTTTTTTATGTTTATTTCCATTATTTTAGCTTCCCGGGCTTGGCATTGCTAATATCCAGTTGCCCGTCCCACTGGGTTGACGAGTAAAGGATTTATCTTCTTGAGCTCCTGAATAATTATAGCTGTCAACTAAGTCTGATGAGCTTTTTAGACCTTTATATAGATAAACCGAATCACTTGAATTATTCAATACGGACCCGCTCCATTTTTTGCTCAAATATACCACCAAAAATCCTTTGGCGCCTATATTGACTCCCGCTCCGTCAGTAGTATCATTGTTTATTTCAATAAAATCACTTTCTCCGATATAAATTCTCCAGCCGCCAACATTTTTTGACAAATTGGTGTTATTATATAGCTCAATAAACTCACTGTGGGCCTTGTCGCTATTGTCAGCTCCATTCGGGTCGGGAAAAATCTCATTAATAACAATATCTTTTACAGAAACAACAGAATTGGCTATTTTCTCCGTATCCGTGAATCCCCCCTCTCCAAAATTCGCAAAATCTTCCTGCCAGCCATCAAAAACCAAATCAAAAGCGCAAGTTTTTCCTTCCCAGCCAGAAGCGCTATCCTGCAAACCGACTTCAAACTCCAGCTTTTCCGGATCGGAAAATATCCCTATTTTATGGGAAAATTTATTCAAATCACCGTTATACAGAGGCACGCTTTCGCCTTCCAATCTGACTCTCAGTTTCAGTTTATTACATAAATCTCCGGAAAAATTATCCGCCTTTACTTTATATTGAAAACCAAGACTTCCCATTTTTTTCACCTCAATATCCCGCTTGGCTGATTCGGTTTCACTCACCGCGCCGGAAAAATCCCCGTCTGAAGCCAGTGAAAAATCAAGCGTACCTACCGAAAGCACATTTCCTTCACTTTTTTCCGAATCGAAAAAACCCTCCGGCGCAACGGACACAGCCGAAACAGAAAATGGAAAAACAACAATCCCAAAAAGAATAATCGCCGAAAAAAATTTTCTCTCCAAAAATGAAATCATAGCTAGTTATAAATTTTTCTAGGTCCTTTGGCAAGCGGCTTTCCTGGCGACGCCACTTTTTTTGCCAAATTATTCTTTTCTGGCCTGTCAAATCTGAGATTCGCCACTCTTTCTTCCCAAAAGGGAATTTTTTCTTTTTCCTTTTCTTTCTTTTCTTTCCGCCGCGCCCAGTGTTTTTTCACTTCTTCCGCAATATTTCGGATTTCCTCATAGATTATCACCACCGAAGGCACAATCACGATAAGCAAAAATCCCACCGGTGTTTTGGCTTTGGCAACGGCATAGCCAACATAAGGCAGTACCAAAACAACTTTTCCTAAAATCTCGCTTTCCGAAACGGTTTTTTGGTCCGGCGCGTTATTGGCGTCCCCTTTGGTCACATACACTTTTTGACCTCCTTCAGCTTTTATGTCATAGATTCGGTGCGTTGTCGGATTTTCCGTCCGGCTCACTCGCCCAAAAGTGATAACATCGCCAATTTTATACTCCGCCGCTGGCCAAACCGCCACGATGCTTCCTCGCTTGATTTTCGGCTCCATAGAACCAGAAAGAACCACCAAAGACCTGAAATTCCCCTTGACCGGAAGTGTGGAAAATATCAAAAGCAAAACCACCATCGCCACCACTGCGAGAAAAAGGTAATATATCATTTTGAAAACTTTTTTCATCATATCTAACCAATTTGCGCAGAATTTTGAACTCTGGATTTTGAGATTTATCTTTCTTTTTTGTTGCTTTTCTTGATTCTTCTCATTCTTTTCTCAATTTCTCTTGGCAATCTTCGCATATTCCAGGCGTGATCAAATCAGAGTCTTTTTCCAAAATTCCCTCCATTTCTTTCCCACGCCAGGAACAAATTCTTTTCATAATTTTTCGTGATTATTGTTTCTCAAATCAAGCCCTCACTTCCCCCTCCCTTGGCAAAGAGAGGGGTGAAGAGGGGTCGATTAATATCTCTTTCTTTACGGAGTAGAGACGTCTGTGTCATCGTAGTTGATCAGAGCTGTTTCATAGAGATTGTTAGCATGATCCCAACCTATCATTTGTTGATTTGAAGTATCATACGTTGAAGAAGGCACTAACCAAACTTTTCCATTATTAATATCAACTCCCAAATCCGTATTTCCGTTGAAACTAATCGAACCGCTTGACGAAGTTCCAGAGCCGATCACTTTACTGCCACTACAGGGGTAATTACCGCTCGGGCCAACATAAATCAAAGTATAACTTCCGTCGGTTTTAACTTTCCCGGAAAAGCTATAATTGAAAGTCGGTCCTTTAGTGCTATACGTTAGAATCCCATTAATATCATCTTCGATAATATTCCAATCAGGATTGCCAGACTTGTTTTCGAGAGTGACAGTGGCGTTCCCCTGTTCGGTTTGTGATAACTGATCAGCCCTAATTTCCATATCAAACTTCAATTCGTCGCCTTGATATTCATTGGGCGTTTCGCCTTTGAGATGATAGCTTTGCTTCACTTTCATGTATCCTCCAACCGGAATCATTCCAAGTTTTATTGAGTTTCCACCGTTCGCACCGTAAACATCAGTTATTGTTTTATTCTCTGCATCGCTGTAAATAGTCTGCCACCAGAGTTTTGTTTCGCCTTTCCAGACTTCAACTGACAAATCATAGACAATCTGACTTTGAATATCATCTTTTTTTTCACCTTTTTCCTGTTCTGCCACGCACTCTGGTTCTGATGATGTCTTCCAGCCGCTATTATTCGAGTCAGTGCAATCATATTTCTCATTTCCTCCATTACCGACAATTCCATACAATTTTTTCGATATATTTACTGGATTCGCGCCAACATTATTGATCTTAAAATCAATATTAGCTGTTTCTCCCGGCTTCATATCACCTAAAGTGTAGGTATGATTCCAGGGGTTCTTGCCGTCGACATCAATATCTATTGTGCCTGCGTTCAATGTGTTGTTCGGTGCGGTTTCCGTGTCGGAGAAATAGGCGATTGTGCCTCCGATAGCCAGCGCCGCGACTCCGGCAATGACCACGAGGCTTCGTGAGATATTTTTTATTTCCATAACTTTTTATTTTATTCCTCCCACCTTGCTTTTCAAGATGAGAAAAATGAATGATTACTTACTTATTAGACAAATAATCCGCCTCCCTTCAAGCATAAAATAGGGTTTCTACCCTCCCCCTATTAGAGGGAGATCGAATTATTCAACATTTGGCACTTTCGCAGCTCCCGCGTCGACCTTTTCCTCGCCTCAATTTCTTGGCGAGGGATCAATATTATCAAAATTTAGCTAATTTATCCCTTCTCTTTTTGTCTTAGACTTCCTCTTTCCTCTTTTTATTTGGAATTCTTAGTGAATTTTCTCGCCGGCTTTGATCTGAGAGAAATTTCGAAAAAATTCAAGCGGGTCGGGCAGATAATTCGCAAAAATCAAATTTCTTCTTTTTTTACTCGTACATTCGTAAGAGATTCGTAATTCGTAAAGCCAACCAAAAAAGCCGACGCTCTCTCTCGGCGTCGGTTTTCGTCGGTAAATAAAATCTTTATAAATTTTTCCCCAGCTTATTTCCATTTTATTTTCTCTTTATTTTTGGGACAAAAAATAATTTTTCCCTAGTCAACAAGATTTCAGTTGCTCTGCCTAAGAAAAGATTTTCAAGCTTCAAAAATCAAACTGCTCTTTCCTTCCCAATCGCAAGACGCAAAAATAAAAAAGGTCTCCTTCGCAAAGCAAGATCTTTTTTCTTTTTTGTTTTTTGTTTTTCTTTTATCTTTTTACCAAATTTCTAAAAAAATTTGGCAGGAGTTTTTTGCTAACTATATTATACATTCTTTCCGCCCCAAAAGCCATCAGCAACCTGTGGATAACTCAGCTATTCTCAAAAGACCAACCTTCCAGAAGAAGCTTAAAAAAAGCCAAAAAACAAATTACCAAAAACTACCCTCTTTATCTAAAATATCAAGAACCTCTAAAAAGATATGCTCAAAACACGATCGCAGTTGCAATGCGCAATTTGCCGCCAACTTCTAAAGTTAAAATATTTTCAACGCGAAAGTCTTAGAAAAGAACTCTTAGGAAAAATTAAGCGCTTCTTGTTTTTTTGAAATAGAGATAGTAGTGAGCCAAAAAAATCGCTCCAATGAGAAACAGCCACCACCAGGCTTTCTGGCACTCATACTGCAGCCAAAAAAGAATGGCTAAAGCGGTGGCACTCAACGGAATCACAAAAGTTCGCAAAAATTTTTCAATCCTGTTTTTCATAATTGTTTGTCCTTTGCTTTTTGCGACTCAACAACTTCTCTCTGGCGCAAAAGCGCCCAATGAATCGCCGCAAAATAAACTATCGCCGCCGCCATCCAACCCCACCAGGGAAGCGCGCTGCAGACACCATTGGTCCATCTGCCTAAAACTTTCCCGGGAGCCTCATTCCCTGCCGCCTCTGCAGCCGCCACCAAACCGGATTCATTTTCCAAATATTGAACCGGCGGATAATTTTGATAATTTTGATAATAGTTATAGTACTCCTCAGTATTAGGAACCTCAACAAAGAAAACGCCGCTAACTTCAGCCGATCTTACTTCCTGTCCGCTTGAGTCAAATCCGAAAGCGCTGGCTTTGCTTCGGTAGTCTCCGGACGGCGCCCAAGCATTTATTTGAAGAGAATATTCTACAATGGCTTTTTGTCCTTTTTTAAGGCTTCCGATTTCCCAATGATAGGTTCCCACTTCTCCTTTTTTGTTTTTCAGCCTATCTTGAAGAACAACTCCGGTAAGATTTTCTTCTCCTATGTTTTTCACGACAATGGTCTGCTTCACAATTTCTCCCGGCTTGGCTTTTTTGTTGCTTATTTTGCGAGAAATGAAAAGCGCTGAATCCAGTTTTTGGTTCTCATTTTCCAAGTTTTTTTCCAATCCCGAATTTTCTCCACCAAAAGAAAGGGGAAGGAAAACAGTCTCATCTGCCGCTGTATTGTTTTCAAGCTCTACTTCTTTTGTTGTTGTTTTCACTGCCGCCAAAGCCGTTCCCGGAATTCCTTCTTCGGGAAGATTGTTCGAAACCACCGCGCTAAGGCTCAAAACTCTCCTTTCGCCGGCTTTGAGTCTCGGAAGATGCCAGAAAAAATTTTCTCCACTCTCTTCGGAAGCGTCCCCTTCAGAGCTTCCTTTATAACTAACATACGGCGGAAGGGTAACTGCCAAATCCACTTCATCGCAGTCGGCTCTTCCCTTGTTTTCATAAACAATTGAATAAGTGAGGCTGTCTCCACTGCTAGCCTTTTCTTTTCCATCGCTTATGGAGAGAGAAATATCTGGATAAGCAAAATCAACATTCCCCTTCCAGTTTCCAAAAATATTCACTGCCGCTAACATCCAGTTTGAGCCGATGATATTGGTATTCACAAAATTCCAAACGTTGGCTCTTGCCTCTGCATCCCCTGTCTTCACGAGAGCCTGCCCAAAATTTCCCTCTATTGAATTTTTTCCGGTATTGGCGCTGGCAAGGGCAGAATTTTCCACTTCGGCGTTGTTTTTGATAAAAATTTTGGCAAACCAATGAGAAAAATTGCTCTCCCAGCCTTCATTTTCGTCAAAGTCGTAGCTATATGATTCCACATTGTTTTCTCCGCCCCAATGAAGCGCTCTTCCCATCCAAGATCCCATATTATTTATCACCAGAAAAAACCAGTTGTTCTTGATGATGGTTGTGTTGACCACATTTTTCACACTTGATCCGGCTTGGGCGCTTCCTGTTTCGATGCTCGCGCTTCCGTTTTTTCCTTTAATTGAATCATTGCCGGTGTCAGCGTTGGCTTCAGTGTTGTTTTCAATATTTACGGTGTTGTCGGTTGTGATTGATATATCACCTGACCCACCTGTTCCGGGAACAGAAAGCAAGCCCTCACCGGGAACGATGAGGTCCCCGATCCATTCGCCGAAGATGTTTATTGTCGCAAAAAGCCAGTTGTTGCCGATGAGATTCAAGTTTACGATATTGGCGACATTGGCAGTCGCAATAGCGTTTCCAGTCAAAATTAGAGCGCTTTCCCCTTCGCCATTGATGGAATTTTTTCCGGTATTGGCTTCCGCCGCCGCGCGGTTGACCACAAAAGCGTTGTTTTCAATATTCACCTCAACTAAAGTTCCGGTTTCTTGTGATTCTGAAACGCCACTGCCCAAAAGATTATTGAATTTTTCCAAAAGGTTTATGTCGCCAGTAACCACTCCGTCAATATTTTCAGTCAGTTTTTGGTTATTCTCGCCGATGATATTGACGTTTACTTCGTTATAAACATTGGCTTGAGTCGTTGCCTCTCCGGTTTCAATCACGGCAGAATTGGTATTTTGATTTTCCGGCTGAAGTTTCTCTTTTGCAACAGAATTATCATCACTACTTTTTTCACCACCGTCGTTTTTGCTTTCTTGGTCTAAGTTATTTTTCCCGTTATTTCCCCCTTCTACCTGATCCGCTCCTTCTTGAAATTGAGACTGGTCACTGTTTTCCTGCAAATCTGAACTACCAGAAATGCTCCCTTGTTCTTCCGCTCTGTCTGTTCCGGTTTCATTATTGCCTTCGGTATTTTCTTCCTGAAGTTGTTCGTTACCAGGCTTTTTTTCTTCAATGATAATTGAATTTTCACCAGTGTTTGCCGATGATGTCGTTTCATTTTGAACTTTAGCTTCATTTTTCACTTCAATCAAAACAGAAAGGCAAACTTTTATTTCCTCACAGCTGGTTTCTTGCTGACACTTTTCTCCTTCACTTCCTTTGATGAGATTTTCTTCTTCCTCTGAAAGATGGCAAGATTTCCAAAAATCCTCCGGACTTGCCTTTCTTTCCGCAGCTAATAAATTGTTTTCCCCATTGGTGTTTTCCGGACTGCTAACTTCGTCTTTATTTTTATCTTTGTTGTCCGGACTATCAACTTTGCTTGGGCTATTGTTCGCTTCGTTTAGGCTGTTTGTTGTGTTATCTGTTTTTTCCTTATCCTTGTTGTTTTCGTTTGTTATATTCGCCGCTGAATCATCTTTCTTCTCGCCGGTCAGCTGTTCTTTTTCAACCTCAGCCGATGAATTTTGGCTTGTCTCGCCAGCTGAAATCTCTTCTGCCGCCCGCGCTATCGCCAATGGCCAGGCAAACTGAAAAACTGCTAGCTCCAGCGCAAGCGCGAGATGTAAAATTATATTCAATGTTTTTCTTTTCTTACTCTTCATTTTCAATACTTAACAGGACTTATATGCGCCTTTATAATTTGCTTTAATTAAAGCATAAAGCAAAAATTGATGTAAATTTATCCAAAATGTAAAGATTTTTTCTAAGGCAAACTGGCTTATTCAAGCTACTTATAGACCATTACTTTCAAGACGTGAATTGCGGTTTTAGCTTATAAAAAAATTAATTATGGCTTTTATAAGGTAATTATTTATTATACTGCGTAACTCCTGTTTTAAGTACCATTACTATTTCTTGCCAACAACCCCAGAACAAACATTTGCGACATTATTTCAATACTACGTAGTATTGAAGTAATGTTTTACTTTTGAAATCGGATAATTGTTTAGTTTGTGATTAGTTTATGAAATAAAATAATTGTCTAGCTTATGAATGAAATTAGGCTATCAAAAACTCCTTTAATTGCTTTGATTGCCTTGGAAATACTACTTATTGCTTGAGCGAAAAAGTTATCGCTTGTATTTTGACTGCCTGATTGGTTTTCGTCTTGATCCGTATTTTTATGATCCCCGTTCCCCTCCGCAATGTTTCCTTTGCTGTTCGCCTCAATCCCGATATCCACTTTTGCTTCGGCTCCATCGTCTTTGACCTCTTTTTGAACGCTGATATTTTCTTTTGAATCTTCTTTCTTTATTTGCGCTTCCACCTTTTTTCCGTTGACTCCCGCTTCGACTTTCGTTTCAACTTTTGTTTCTCCGTCGCTATTCACGGTCGCGCTGGAACTTGACGACGCGCTCGCGCTTCCGGTCCTCACCTCGCCTCTGCCTTCCATAATATTTCCACCGGTGTTGGCGTTTGCCCTCACGTCGTTTTCAATGATGATTGTTTCCGCTCTACCTCCATTCACCGCGCCTAAAAATACAATTAGCGACAAAATATAGGTGATAAAAATTTTGTGATTTTTAGAGATCTTTTTCCCCTCCATAATTTTTTTCGCAATTTTATCCAATATTTGCAATTCTTGTTCCGACCTACAACTGCCGGGACACAGAGACTGCCAAGGCTCGAGGAAGGCGGCTCATTTCCCCCGACGAATCGGGGCGAAAATCTTGCCGCCCTCCCGCCTTGGTTCACTGCCGCGGGAACTAGTCCATAATGAAAGACTAGTAAACTTTCGTAACGTTAGAACCAACCACATTGACAGTCTGCGCACTTGCTCCCGCACCACCTGTCGTGATATTGGCAGTTCCACACTTTGTTGATACTATCTTGTTCATTCCAGAATTGGCTGCTGCTCCGGTGAGATTAGAGACAGTTGAATTATTGACACTGTTTACATTCACTTTTCCCACGGGCATCATTTTCACCTCCGTCCCGTTGTAGCCAACTTGGTTTTCTGTGCCTGCAGCAGCTCCTGCATAGCCAGTGGAAACACTGCTGCCTCCCCAGCCCCAGTTCTTGACAGTGTTTGCTCCAGTATTGCTCAAAGACACAGTGGCATTGCGAACGGTTGAATTATTGATATTATTCACGTTCACTTCCGGACAGCAGGTCTTGTGATACGGCCAACAGCAGGAGTCAGCCAAAACAGCTGAAGCGGTGAGCGCAAAAGCGGCGACGAAAGCCACGGTAATGATTGTTTTTTTCATTTTCTTTTCACCTCTCTTTCTATTTTTTGCTCCGTTGAATTCCGCTGGTGGCGGATCCCGAGATGGCCTCGGGGATTCAATCGGAGTTGGATTTTATTTAACTTCCCTTCTTTTGTCCTCGAGAAAACCCGGGCAATTTGAGAAGAGAAGATTCGACCTTTCAGAATATTTGCGAATTGATGGTCTTCAACATCCAAATCCATTTCGCAAACAAACTGAAAGCTCAAATAACTTCTAATTTTTCAATGAATCAAACATTTATAATTCTGCGTATCCGTACCAGATTTGTTCGCCGGCTTTGATCTGAAAGAAATTTCGAAAAAATTCAAGCGGGTCGGAAAGATAATTCACAAAAATATCAAATTTCTTCTTTTTTTATTCATTCATTTGTAAGAGATTCGTAATTCGTAAAGCCAACCAAAAAAGCCAACTTTAAAACGCTGACGGAAGCAACGTAAAAAAGTTGGCTTTTTGAGGGAAATCGGAAAAATTATTTTTGTAAATTTTTCCATAGCTTATTGAAAAATTATTTTTTAGCAAAAACAAAAAAACAAGTTTCCCTCCCAAATGAAACTTATTTTTCAGTTTTGTTTTTTTATTTTCCTCCTTTTTCTCTTTTTCTTTTTTTCCTTCTATTTTATTTCTATGCTTTAACTATAAACTATTTTTCTTTTTTTTCAAAAGTCCTAACTGTGGATAACTAAGCAAAGATTTGGTTTTTGTGGTCTAATAAATTTATTAGACCTACAAATTCAACTTTTGTCCACTTTTTTTCAAAAATCCAGGATCTCCAAGAAAAAGAGCGACCAAAGAGTCGCTCTTTATAGTTTCCCTCCTTTGCTAATTAATTGGAATCAAAAAAACTTTTAACTTGATCTCGGGGTCTCTGATTTTTTGGAAACCCCTTATTTTTTCGACAGAGTAACCCAAATTTTTTCTCAAAAGGGGCACTCTTTTACAAAACTCCGCCACAGTCATTGGCGGAGCAACAAAGACTTTGAGGTAAAGAGTCTCTCCGAAGAGGCCGTACTCTGCCTGATAACCGGCCTCTTCAATTTGATCTTTGAGCTCCGTCCAGGGAAAGATGTATCTTCCCGCCAGAGCATTACCACTGAATGAAAACAATAAAAACCCTGCCACCAAAAGGATTGGTATTTTTTTCATTCTTCTTTCTCCTTCCTGATTTTTCTTTTTTTTTACTAAGACTACCGAAAAAGCAGAAGCTGTCAAGGCTGGCGGGCAATCTACACACACATTTGGCGGTTTTTACCAAGATAGATAATATCAGGAATTACGCAGTCTAACTAATTGTCTTATAAAAGCTATAAATAATTTTTTTTCAGCTAGAACCGCCGGTTTGCTTTTGAAAGTAATGGTCTATAAATAGCTTAAAGAAGCCAAAGTACCCTAAAAACAATTCATAGTCTCGACAAAATTTACGCTAATTTCTGCTTTACTTAAAGTAAATTATAAAAGTACGTAAGTCCTGATAATATCTTGGTATATGTGTATAAATATGCCAAAAACAATCAAAGAAGAAAGATTAAGATGGATATTACCTATCTACAACAAAGAAATCAAGGCTGGCGCTAATCTAACGCCAATTTCCAAAAATTTTTTCTTGATCTCTTTTTGGATTTTTAGTTTTTCCCAAAATCCAATTCTACTGAAACAACTTCACCAGCCACCCAAACAAACTAAATTTTGACTCGTTTTCGGTTATAAACTGGTTTATTTTCTCCTGCTCTTGCTCCAATAGCTGAATTTGCTCCTGAAGACGTTGTTTCGTCTCTTCGCCTTCGGCTTTGTTCATAAGTTCTGTCAGCTGACGAATCCGGTTCCGGGTCTGGACCATTTCGCTCCGCAAATTGCCCAAATTTTTATAATCGGAACCAAAAAGAAAAGTTTTAATTTTGCTGCGGGTTTGAATCTGTTCCATAGCGGTGATAGTCGCCGCTTCCCCTTGATTCTGCTCTATAGCTACTCGGCGCACTTGAATTCCTATTTCTTTATTTCCTTTCTCTTCCTCGTTTTTTCCCGTCGCTAAAAGATTTCTTACAAAATCAGCTACGACCCTTCGGTGCGAATCAGCGTTGACTTGACCAAAATCTTCTTCAACCCTAATCTTTCCCGAATTATTTTTTTCTCTATTTTGTTCTTGATTATTTTCTTGCTCTCGATTTAATTCGCCATAATTGTTGTTTTTGTTTCTTTCCTGATTTTTTTCTCTATTTTGATTCGGGGTGGAAACATTGGCTGGAGTTTCTTCTGTCTGAGTCTGAGCGGCGTTTCCCGTATTTTTGGCGCCGGAATTAATCACTCTCTGACTTTCCCCTGTTTTTGCAAAGGAAAAAGTCGCCGCTCCCAAAACAACCGCAGAAGCAAAAAGGGTAATCATTGTTTTCTTTTGCATACTTTTGTTTTTAAAAATTAGTTTTGTATTATCTTACTAAATTTATCTGTCTCTCGTCAATTGATCAAATTTAGTTTATAATGAAGCTATGCAGAAAAAAAGAGTGGCTATAGCCGTTATTTTGATTTTTCTTTTCTCAACCCAAAACTGCTGGGCTTTTTCTTTTGCTGTCTTTGGCGATACGCAAAGTTTTCGCTACAAAAAAAGCGCTCTGAGAAAATCCGTGCAAAGTCTTCAAAGATTTTCCTCAAAAATTGATTTTTTGGTTGCTATGGGCGACCAATGCTCCGGAAAAAAGTGCGAAAAAAACCTTCCCAAATGGAAAAAAATAGTTTCTCCTTTGGGAGTTCCTATTTATCCTGTGATGGGAAATCATGACTTGGTTTCTCTTCCTTTTTGGAATTCTCTTTTTGCTCCACCTCAAAATGGACCAGAGGAGTTCAAAGGGATTTGCTATTCCTTTGACTACGAAAATTCTCACTTTGTGGTTTTGAGCAGTTCCTATCCAACTTGGCATGTTGTCAACACTGTTCAGCGAGCCTGGCTGGAAGAAGATTTGTCCGCTAACACCAAAGAAAACACTTTTGTTTTTTTTCACGCGCCGGCTTTTCCGGTAGGAATAAAGGTGGGAAATAGCCTTGATTCCAATCCCGAAGAACGCGACGCTCTCTGGGAAATTTTGGATCGGCACAATGTTACAGCCGTTTTTTCCGGGCACGAACACCTTTTCGCCAGAAGACTCGTTGATTCTGCCGTTTTTCCTGACGCCCAAAACAAGATTTATCAAATAATTGTGGGAAATACTGACGCTTATCTTCTTCCCAAACCTACTCAAAGTCTGGAATATTATTATCCTCAGAAAAGTTATCTCACCGTGAACATCGAAGGTTCTCAAATTACTTTGAATTTATATAAGCCTGGAGGGCGACTTTTGAATTCTTTTTCTTTTTCAAAATGATTTTCGGAAAGGTTTTTCATTTTTCAGCCAACTTCTAGAAACCTTTTTTTCAGCTAAATTCCAGAAACCTTCTCTCAACCAACTTTCAGAGACCTTGTATTTTTTTATTTATTACCTATATAAAATATAAAACCCAATCTCAAAAATCCAAAAAATTATACATTACCAATGCGATCGCTTTCGTAATGTAACATTTTTTATTTCACTTTATCTCATCCATAAATAATTGATATTTCATAATTCTTAATAATTAACTTCCTCATCTTTAAGCAAAGAATTTCTCTTCAAACGAGGTTAAAGTGAATTTTAAGGTGAAGTTCATTGTCTATCGACTCTGCCACAATGAAACGAACATACCGGCGTAGTTTATAATATTCAATGATATATTCTATTTCATCATAACAATCGAAGGGATGAACAAAAACCGATTTTTGAAACTCATAAAAATCAAGTCGTCGCAAATGCATCCGTAATATTTCTCTTTTTATCTTTTGTGTTTCGGGTATATCAAACAAAACAACTCGCCATTTTTTATCCCAAACCGCTGGTTTTTTTATCTTCAAATCAAATAAACGATAACTCAAGACTCTCTCTCTGCCTTTTTCTGTCAATACCAAACAAACATTTCCTTTTTTATCAACTTCCTTTCTTATTAGTTTTGAATTGTAGAGAGACTTTACCGATCTGTATAACTCACGCCTGTTAATTTTTCTCCACTCTTTTCCAACTTCTCTCAAGATTTTCCATGATCGACCAGGCGATCTTGACAAGCCAAGCGCCACACCCGCGAACAAAAGCAAGAGAATTTTTCTTTGTGTAGGTCCTCCTCCCCTAACCATAACAATACCTATTATAGTAAATTATAGCAATATATAGTAAAATTTCGAAATTTCAAAATGTTACATTACGGAAGCGATCGCATTTATAATGTAACATAATCGAAATAATACTCAATACACAATAACCAAAACAAAGAAATTCAAAGCTACTTTGCCTTACTCCAGCATGGCTTTGATTCTCCGTACTCCGGCCGAACTAGACTCTTCTTTCACTATTCGAAATTTTCCCAGCTCACCTGTTGAGCGGGCATGCGGTCCACCGCAGATTTCTTTGGAAAAAACTTGCCCTGAATCTGTTGAAAGCTCAGCTATTGAATAGACTTTCACTTTTTCCCCATATTTTTCTCCAAAAACTCCCAGCGCTCCTTCTTTTTTTGCTTCTTCCAAGGTCATTTCCTCGCATTTTACTGGAATATTTTTGGCAATTGCTTCGTTCACCAGATTTTCCACCGCGGCAATTTCCTCAGGAGTCATCTTTTGACTATGTGAAAAATCAAGTCGCAACCGTTCGCTGGTGATATTTGATCCCTTTTGAACGACATGGTTGCCTAATACCTTTCGAAGAGCGGCAAGAAGAAGGTGGGTAGCCGTGTGTAACTTTGCCGCCTTTTCTCCTGCATCCGCTAGTCCCCCTTTGAACATTCCTGCGCTCACTGTGCGAGAAAGCTCCTGATGCTTTTTGAATTCCTCATGAAATTCTTCCTCATTCACGGCCAGATTGTGTTCAGCGGCAATTTCTTTGGTGAGTTCCAAGGGAAAACCATAAGTGGAAAAAAGATAAAAAGCCTTTTTACCTGAAATTTTTTCCTCTTTTCGGCTTTCGGCAATGATTTCTTTGATTTTTTTGAGACCTTTTTCTAGTGTCTCTCGAAACTTCTTTTCTTCTTTGACCAATTCTTCAATAATTTTGCCTTGTTCCTTTTTTAGTTCTGGATAAACATCTTGATACATCGCAATTACTTCTTGGGCAATAGAAGAAACAAAGTTATTCTCAATTCCCAAAATTTTTCCCTGCCGAATCGCGCGGCGAATCAAACGGCGCAAAACATATCCCCGCTCTACATTTGACGGCAAAACGCCATCCGCAATCATAAAAACCGCCGCTTTCAAGTGATCCGAAATCACGCGAATCGGGACTTTGGCTTCTTCGTCCTCATAACTTTTCCCGGAAATTTCTTCGATTTTTTGAAAAAGCGGCCGAAAAAGCTCTGTGTCAAAGACATTTTCCTTGCCGGTTATCACTACCAGCGTCCGCTCCAGTCCCATTCCAGTATCCACATTCTGCTGACTCATTCTTTCAAAGGTGCCATCGGCTTTTTTATTAAATTCCATAAAAACATCGTTCCAAATCTCCATCAGGCGAAAATTTTTGACGAGATTTTCAAAAGTGTCATTTATCTCTCCCAACTCCGGCGAAACGTCATAAAACATTTCCGTGCAAGGCCCACACGGTCCCGTCTCACCCGCCGGTCCCCACCAATTGTCATCCTTTCCCAAGGGAACAATTCTCTTTTCATAACTCACTTTTTTATCCTCTTCAGTTACCTCTGCTTTTATTCCCGCTTTGGCAAACTGCTCTTGCCAAATTCGGATAGATTCTTCATCCCGTACCGCATCTTCATCGCCCTCGAAAACAGTGACATAGAGCCGGCGCGGATCGAGCCCAAGCCACTTTTCGGAAGTCAAAAACTCAAAACTCCATTCAATGGCTTCCCGTTTGAAATAGTCTCCCAGCGACCAGTTGCCAAGCATCTCAAAGAAAGTAAGATGGCGGTTGTCTCCTACTTCGTCGATATCCACTGTCCGAACACATTTTTGAATATTAGCCAGACGCTTCCCTTGGGGATGTTTTTCCCCCATAAGAAATGGCACCAAAGGATGCATTCCCGCCGTAGTGAAAAGCACCGTCGGATCGTTTTCTGGCACCAACGGCGCCGAAGGAATGATAGCGTGTCCTTTGCTTTTGAAAAAATCAAGATATTTTTGGCGAAGTTCACGAGCTGTCATATAAAGATAGCTTTTTCCTAAGACTTAGCCTTAGGAAAAACTTTTTGTTTAAATTTCAAGTAATTATAAAGATAGCCCGAATAATATTTTTTGTAAAGACAGTTTGCTAGTTTTTTTGAGACTATCAAAAAAAGAAACCCTTGGAAAGATTTCCAAGGGTTAGGGTCTATTTTAAGGAAGAATTACCACATAGCAGTAATTTCCGCTCTGCAATAATTCTTTCCTCAAAATTTCAGCGCCCAGGATATCCGGCGCATCTTCAAAGAAAGTATGCACCACATATCCTGTTTCTTCCGCTTTTTTAGTAACCAAAGCCCACTTTTTGGGATCGGCTGTAGTTACGATTGCCGCCGGTCTCGCTTCCAAGACCTTCTGTAAAGCCTCTATTCCGAAAGGCTTTTGAAGTACAAAAAAGCCCTCTCGGTGAATTTTTCTTATATTTTCACGGCAACAGCCGGTCATTATTGCAATCGGCATCCCCGGGAAATTATCCCGAACGAAAGTGGCCAGCTCTAGGCCATTTTTCCCCGGGAGATTAAAGTCCGTTAGAAGGAAATTAAATTTTTCCTCCTTTGCCTTTAGGATTTCTTGGGCTTCTTCAGCACTTTCCACCCACCGGGCCTCGTGCCCGAGAGCGGAAGTTATCTCAACTACAAGTTCCCCTAATAAGGGGCTGTCCTCAACAACCAAAACTTTCATGTTTTCCCTCCTTATTTTTTCAAAGCAAAATTTTCCGCGATTTTTCGCGGTTTTCCCTATTTTTTATGGAAAAAACTTTATTTTTCCTAATCTCCGAGATTAGGAAACGAGTTTCAATTTCTTTTTGAGGCGATGGATTTCTTCTTCCAAGAGCCTCTGGTCATCTTGAACTTTTTTGAGCTTCTTGTCAAGCGCATCTCGTTCCACCCGAATCCGTTCTTCGCTTTTTTTGAGTCTTCTTTGCTCCATCTCAAGATCAGCCTTCTCGCGAAGAATTTTTTTGAGATCCGATTCAGCGATCAAGATATTGCGCTCCAATTCGGCCCGCTTTTTGCGACTGTCGGCCGGATCAGCAGCATCGCCATCAACGGCATCGTTTTGTAAATAATCGTCGAGTAAACCCATGTTAGTAATCCGTAATTAGTAATCAGTAATTGGGATAATGAAGTTTCCCAGATTCAAACTGTCTACAGGACTAAGAGAAGTGTTGCCGGCAGACCGCTTGGGACATTCCGCCCAGGGAGATAAAATCCGAATTACCAATTACCAATTACAAAATTATCCCTCCTCCCAGCACTTCCCTGTTCTTATAAAACACCGCCGCTTGCCCCGGCGTTACCGCCCGCAAAGGTTTCTCACTTCTCACTTCCCACTTCCCACTTCCCACTTTTCTAATTGTAGCAGAAAACCTCTCCGCGCGGTAGCGGG
>Ga0078972_1006021_pt1 | contig 29624 bp, 22 predicted proteins | sample YelNatPaOPGAMG01_FD_67568 | JGI IMG/M metagenome (GOLD analysis project Ga0078972, IMG submission 67568) | Hot spring thermophilic microbial communities from Obsidian Pool, Yellowstone National Park, USA - OP-RAMG-01 (SPADES assembly) (version 2) | ecosystem: Environmental > Aquatic > Thermal... | reverse complement strand
ACCGTGCCCCCCGCCCCGCCGCGCCTGCCCAGCATGCGGTCGAGCTGGAGGTTTTCGGCCACGGCGCGGTTGCCGGTGAACAGGTCGAACATCTCCTCCACCTGCACCGTTCGCGGAGCGAAGCCCGCCTGCGCACGGTCCGGACGGGCGGCCTCCTTGCCCCGGGCCCGCTCGCACAGGGCTACCTGATGACGGAACCACGCCGCTCCCGGCAGATCGCGCGCCATCAGCATGGCGTAATGGTCGCGCCTGACCCTCCAGAACTCGCTGCGCGCCCGTTCGGCCGCCAGCGACGCCGGAACCACGAACGACAGCAGTTCCATCCCCTGTCCGTCCGCGCGCGGCAGGAAGAGCCGGCCGGCCAGGTCGCGCCCGGCCGGGGCGCGCGCCACCAGAATGCCGGCGCCGTCGTCGCGCAGCTCGCAGAACGCCTCGCCGGCGTCGTTCAAAACGGCCCGCGGATGCGCCGCCGGCGGCAGGCCCCCCAGCCACCACGCCGTCTGCCCCGGATATTCCGGCAGCCTGCCGGCGGTTATCCTCAGGTCCTTAAGGGACACCGCGTAAAAGGCATCCTCGGCGCGCGCGCAGGCGGCTGCCATCACCAACACGACCAGCGCACAGATGAAGCGGCGCATGGAAATCCTGCCTCCGAAAAAAGACCGTTCGCGGCACATGCCGGCCGCGGACAGCAACATGCCGGTCGAAAACTCGCCCGAGGCGATCACGCTCTGGGGTTCAGGGGATGCTTGCGGGCCAGGGTCTCGACGAGGCGCCTGTCATCGCTGTCGAGATTGCCCGGCACCACTATCTTCACAACCGCGAACTGATCGCCCTTCTGGCCGGCGCGTTCGATGCCGCGTCCGCGTATGCGCAGTTTCGTGCCGCTGCTGGTGCCCGGAGGCACAGTTACCGTAACCGGTCCATCCAGCGTGGGCACTTCCACCTTCGCCCCCAGCAGCGCCTCGTAAACGCTTATCGGCAGATCGACATACACATCGAGCCCTTCGCGGCGAAACACAGGGTGCGGCGCGATGTGGGTGATTATGTAAAGATCGCCCGCCGACCCGCCGTATATGCGCCCTTTGCCCCGTATGCGCACGCGGCTGCCCTCGTTGACGCCCGGCGGTATCTTCACGTCTATGGTTTCGCGATGGTCGCCGCGATCAACGTGCAGCGAAAGCGTCGTGCCGCGGGCGGCCTGCTCGAACGATAGCGTGACGTGATACTCCAGGTCGGCCTCGGGGGGCGCCGCCTGAGGGCGGAGGCGTGTTCTGCTTCGCGTGCCGGCCGCAGCGCCGGAGCGGCCGGCGCCGAACAACTGCTCGAAGATCGACGCGAAATCGAAGTCTTCCACGGAAACGTCGGGACCCGCCTGCCAGTAGGTTCTGATCCGCGGGCCGGCGCCCGATGCGCCGGCATAGCGCCGGAAAGCTTCGAACGGGTCGAATCCCGCCGCGCCCGCGGCCGCTCCAGCGTAACCGCCTTCAGACGCCCCGAACTGGTCGTATTGCGCTCTTTTCTGAGGGTCCGAGAGCACGTCGTATGCTTCCTGCACCTCCTTGAAACGTTCCTCGGCCTGGGGGTTGCCCTTGTTGGCGTCCGGATGGTACTGCCGCACAAGTCTGCGGTAAGCCTTCTTGATTTCCTCGGCGGTCGCGTTGCGCGACACTCCAAGGACCTCGTAGTAATCGCGCTTCGCCATGAAAATCTCCGCAAGCTCACGTATAGCATATACGCGGCCAGGCTGCGAGAACAGCCGGAGCCGCCGCCGCGAGGTCAGTATGCCGTCGGCGGCGCCCGTGCGCTGGATTGCAGGCGGCGTGGCAGCGACAATTGATTTATCAGAGGCGACGCGACGGGATTCAACGGCGACGGCTGCGGCCGGTAGCGTCAAAGGGCGGAGGGCGAGGTGGTGTTCGGCATGTTTGCTGCTCTCGCAGTCGTCATGGTGGTTATGATCGCGACGGCATGGTCAACGGCCGGCGCGGCTGCGCCGGGTGCCGCGCTGCCGCCGCCCGTGCGTCTGCGACAGGGCCCCAATCGCCGGCTGTGGACATGCATGGGGGTGGCGACGCTGGCCCATTTTCTTCTGGTAGCGCCGTCGCTGGTGGAGTTTTCGGGATGCCGGCATGAACGCCCGCTGGGACTGCCCGGGGGCAGCGGCGACCGCATCGCCAGAGGAACGCCCGACGGGGTGCTCGGCGGAACGGGCAAAGGCTCGGCCGCGCCGGGCAAGGAGGCGGTGATCAAGGCCCGGACCATCGACGCCCGCGTTGCCGCGGCTGCCCGGCGCCGTCCCGAGAGAGGCCGGCAGCAGTACATGGTTCGTTTCAGCCGCGATGGGCTGCTCCAGCTGCTCAAGTCAAGAGAGGGAGCGGAGGTGCAGCTCTCCAGCGCGGCGGAGCTGGCGACTCTGCTTGACTCGCCGGGCGGCGCCGGCAGCGGCGACGGCGATGCCGGTCCGCTGGGACTGCCGCAGGGCGAAGGCACCGGCCCCACCGCCGCCGGCAGCCCCTGGGGCACGCGCGTCGGCGGGAAGCTGTGGCTGTATCGAGTGAAGTACCACGGCGGCGACTGGTCGGCCAATCCCCGCGCCCTGCCGGCTTTGCTGCGCGAGGTGAAACTGGCAACCAACATACCTGTGGCCAACCAGCAGGAGACGATCACCCTCAGCGAGCTGGCCCATCATCGCGGGCGCTACATGCCGTCGATGCTGTTCATGACGGGCACCGGCCGCATTTATGCCAGCGAGATAGAACGTGCGAATCTGCGCGATTATCTGCTGGGCGGGGGAATGCTGGTGGCGGATTCGTCGGGCGGCGATTTCGAGCGGCAATTCGCCGAGTTCATGGCGACGGTGCTGCCCGGCAGGCCCATGCGCCCCATCGAGCACGATCACGAGATATACCGCGGACGGTACATGCCCTACAAACTGCCGCGCGGATGTCCGATATACCGTGAGCACGGGTCGTCCGATGCCAGAGGCATATTCGCCGACGACGGGCGGCTCATGGTATTCTTCAGCCCGGGCGACCTGGGCAGCGCATGGGCGGTTGTGGACCTGGGCAAGAAGCGCGGCGCCGTGGAACTGGCGTTTCAGATGGGCACCAATCTGGTGGTGTACAGCCTGATGCACGTGCGCGATCTGCGCAAGCCGTCCGGCAACTGACGAGGAAAAACGTGAACAGGTCGAATGACAGCGTACCCGTTCCACACCGACCGCGATTGCAGCCATACGGTCGCGGGCGGCTGCTGGTGGTGATGCTGGCCGTGGCGGCCGCCATTCATGCGGCGATACTGGTGGCCTTCACGCCCGCGATTTTCCGGACCGACTACGAATCGCCGGAGCGGCTGTACGAACTGGGCGAGGCGGAACTGGCGCGCGGACGATACACCGAGGCCATGGCGCTGTTCCAGAAGGTTCTCGACCTTCAACCCAAACTGCCGCCCATTTTCGAGAAAGCGGCCGAGCAGCACAAACTGGCCGAACGGCTTCAGCGCCAGTCGCTGGCGCGTGCGGCGGCAACGACGCGCGAGACATCCGCGGAAGCCGGCCAGACCGCCTCCCCCGGCGGCGCGGAGCAGACGCCGCGGTCTGCTGCGCCGGATAAGCGCACCGCTTCGCCGGCGACGCGGCCGGCCGACATGCCGTTCATTCCCCCGGAACTGCGACCGAGATGAGGGCGGGCATTTCGCCCGGGCGTGCAGCGCCGGTCATTTTTTCACGTCGTGCATGATCGCGATTATTCCGCCGGCGTGGCTTATGGCCTCGTACACGTTGCGGTAGTCCCGGAACGTCAGTCGCTTGTCGCAGCGCAGACGCACCTCGAGTTCCCTGGGGGTGGTGCGGCCGGCCAGCAGTCCGCGCAGTTCGGTCTTCAGCGCGCCGGCGCTGCCCACGGGGTGGCCGTTGAGGTAGATGCGGGCTTCGCGGTCCATGATTACCGTGATGGCCGATTCGGTCTTGGAGGTTACCGACAGCTGGGGCAGTATGACGCTGAGTTTGTCGCGCATGAAGGTCGAGGTGAGCATGAAGAAGAAGATTATGAGAAACGCGATGTCGGCCAGGCTCACCATCTGCGTTTCTTTTATGGGTTCAACGCGACGACGGGCGATTTTCATCCGTCAGCCTCTCCTCGGAAATAAGCACTATGCCGCCGGCCTGCTGTATGGCGTAGAGAATGTCGGCGTTGCGCTGAAATGACAGATCATCGGAAGCGACCACCACCACTGCGCGCTGTTCCTCGCTGACCGCGCCGCTCAGCAGGCCCGCAAGCTGGAGTTCCAGGTCGGCCAGCGGCACGTGCATGCCGTTGACCGTGAGCGATGTTTCGCTGGCCTCCACGCGGATGGGCGTGCCCACGACCTTCTCGGGGCTGACGCTGGCCGTGGGCAGCGCGACGGTCAGGGCGTAGTGATGGGCGAACGTGGAGGCGATGAGGAAAAAGATGATTATCTGCCACGCTATGTCGGCCAGCGTGATGAAGGGTATATACGGACCGGGACGATGTCGGCGCGATACCTTCATACCCTTTCCCTGGCGCGGCTTTGCGACTGCGCGTGCAGCACCTTCTCCACCAGCGCCGTGCCGGCGGCCTGCACCTGCAACACGAACCGGTTCACGCGGCTTACGAAGTAGTTGTATTCCACGGTGGAAAGGGCGGCGACGATCAGCCCCCCTGCCGTGCACAGCAGCGCTTCAGAGATGCCGCCGGCCACGGCCTCGGGAGTGAGATTGCCCACGTGATGGATCGACCCGAAGGCGCGGATCATGCCCATGACCGTTCCGAGCATGCCCAGGATGGGAGCGAGGCTGGCGCAGGTGGCCAGTATCACCAGATGCCGTTCAAGATAATCCACCACGTGGCCGCTGTGGTCTTCCATGGCCTGGGTGATGCCCTCTTCTATTTCCTCCGGGCGTTTGCCGATGCGCTCGAGAAACAGCAGTTTGCGCAGGCCTATCGCCAGCGTTTCCGCAACCGGTCCGGGCGTGCGGGAGGCTATCTCCACGGCCCCTTCCACATCGTTGCGGTCGATGGCTCTGGACAGCTCGTCGAGCAGCCCTTCGGAATCGACGTTGGCCCGGCGCATCGTCAGCCAGCGCTCCAGCGTCACGGCAAGACTGATTATCGAGCAGCCGGTGATGACCCACAGGGCCCACCCGCCGCGGATTATGTAATCAAGCATATCACGCCTCGCACATAGTGATTCCAACGTTGCCCGGCGCCGCGCGCCGCAGCCCGGCCGCCGCGCCGCTCATCTGTCGCTCACATCCACATCCGGCACTCCGTACCGCTGTTCCAGCACCGTGTGGGCGCGGCTCGCCTCGTAGGTGTGGGGATACTTGCGTATGACGCTGCGGTACGTGGCGATCGCCCGCTGCGTGTCGTTCTTTTCCTCGTGGCAGGCGGCCACCTCCAGCAGCGCCCGCCGCACCACCGACTGCGAGCCTGACCAGTCGCGTATCAGCCTTTCGTACACCGCGATGGCCTCGTCCTGTTTCTTCTGCGAGCGCAGCAGCGTGCCCAGACGGAAGGCTGCTTTTATGGCCCATTCGCCCTGCCTGGGGAAGCGGTCTATCAGTTCGCGCAGCGTGGCGATGGCGGTGCCGGTGTCGCCCATCAGACCGGCCTCGAGCTCCGCCCGCTCGAACAGCGCTTCGGCGCTTACCGCCGGCGAATAGAACCGTTTGACGATCTCGGTAAGTTCGCGCCGGCCGGCGGGCAGGTCCTTCCTGCGGGCGAGTTTTCCGTAATAGGTGGCGGCCACCAGGAAATGCGCCGCGGGCTTGTCCTCCAGCAGCCAGTAGGCGGCGCGGGCCTTTTCCGGATCGCCGCGGATTTCATGCAGCTCGCCCACCATGCGCTTCACGCGCTCCACATCCGCGCCGCTCCGGTAGTCGCCTATGAACGTCAGCAGCCGCTGAAGGTCTGTTCTGTGCAGTTCGCACAGCGCGTAATCGGCCCAGCGTTTGAGGCTCGGGCGCTTCTGCGCCAAGAAACGCAGCACCTTGTCCTTCTCGTCGGCGCCCTTCGCGCCGATCGCCGCAGCGATCTGCTGTATCAGCGCGTCGCTGGCGGCGCCCTGGGGCTCCTTGCTCATCACCTCTTCCATGAGGGCATACAGATTGGCCGTCCCCGGACGCTGCGAATATGCCGCCAGCGTAAGTTTGTACGCCAGCATCTTCTCCGACGCCGGCAGACGCCGGATCATCCGCAGCGCGTCGTCGTGGCGATCGAACTGAAGGTACAGGTTGACCACGCGCGTTATGGCATCGGTCCGGTCGGGCAGCCTCAGCAGCAGCGCCACGGCGGCGTCAATCTCTTTCTTCTGCACGTGCCGGTCGGCCATGAACAGCACGGCATCGCGAAAAGCAGCGGCGGCCGCCGCGTCGTCGGGGGCGAACTTGCGCGAGAGGATCTTCGCGTAGTTCTCGGCCGCCTTGTCAGGTTTGCCTATGGCGATGTAACTGTCGATCTGCCGCCGCAGCGCCTGCGTTACCAGCGGGCTGTCGGGGAAGTCGCTCAGCAGATAATCGAACTCCTTTATCGCCTCGTTATGAAACTTGCGCTTCTGCTGCGTGAGAGCCACCCACAACTGCACCGTATCCGAACGCGGGTCTTTGGGGTACTTCTCCATGAAATCGTACAGCCGATCGACCAGCTCGGCGGACGGCGCGTCCTTCGCGTACGCCTCGGCTATCCGGTCGAACTCGCGCTGCGGCGCCACCCCCGGCGGAACGGCGTCGCCGGTCTCGGCGCCGCGCGCGATGCCGGCTGTGCCGGCGCTCAGCAGCACCAGCAGCGGCAGCACAGCAACTCCACGCGGCACGTTCATCTGACCTCGCCCACCTGCGCCAGGGCCTCGCGCGCCCTGGCAGCGTATTCGCTCCTGCCGTAGTCGTATATCACGCGCTGAAGCAGCTCGCGGATCTTCTCCGACCGTCCGGCAACAGCCCCCCTGCCGCCGCCGGGGCGCGCCGACTGCTGCATGTGCAGCAGCGTCGCCGCATGCCAGTAGAGCAATCCCGGCATGTCGCGGTCGCTGGCGGCAAAAACCTTCTGGGCCTCGGTGAACCACGCCACGGCATCGTCGGTGCGCCCGGCCACCACCAGCCACTGGCCCGCCTTCAGCGCCACAGTGCCGGCCTGCTCGTGTCTGGGGAACTTCTCCACGAACTTCTGCGCGATCGCCACCGCGTCGGCCCACTGCTCGCCGCGGGCGTAATAGTTCATCATGCGGATCATCGCCATCGGCACGTGCGGATCGTCCGGATGATGATACGTCAGCAGCACGAACGCGTCGGCCGCCTCGTCGAATCGCCCCAGCTTCTCATAAGCCTGGCCGATCTTGAAGCGCGCCGCGGGAACAAAAGTGGACTTCGGCCATCGCGTAACCACCTCCTGATAACGCGCCAGTGCCTCGCGGTGGTTGCCTTTGAGCGACTGGATGTTGCCCAGATAGTAATTGGCGCTGGCTGCCAGCGGGTCGTCCGGAAAACGCGCGGCCAGCTGCGAAAAGTAATCCGACGCCTCGATGAGATATTCCTCTGCCCGCTCGTAAGCCCCGGCCAGATACAGCCGCCTGCCGATCTGGTACGCCGACTGACCCGTGGCGTGCCACAGCCTCAGCTCTTCCTGGGCGTCGCGGAAATGCCGGGAAAACGCTTCGACCACGCCGTCGGTGCCGCCGGCCACGTTCAGACGGATGATCTTCTGTGCCTGGCTGTCGGCGCTCAGCCGCAGACGATCGTGATAGACGATTTCGATATGGCCGGAATACGACGCCTGAAGAATCTCGTCGTTCGGGTCGGGCCTGGCGTTGTCGGTGAGGAACTTGCCGCGGAAGATGCCGCTGTGGGGCTCGGTTTCGGCAAGCGTCACCACCAGCCGGTCGCCGACGCTGGAGGTGACGACAACGGCCACATGGTCGATGCCTCCGGACCGGTCGGCATCGAAGTCCATCACCTGCACATATACGGGCTCGCCCAGCCGCACCTGCGCCAGTTCCTCGGCATATGAAGCGTTGGTGGCGGTCAGGGTCGCGTCGGAAGCCAGGACGATATACGCCACGCGCTCCGCGCCGTCGGCGGGCTTCTGGTGAGCGTCGGCGTAATCCGCCACCACCTCGCCGCCGGCCATTACCAGCAGCGCGTTCTTCAGGCTCGGATCCTCGGTGTCCTTCGTCGGCACGCGCACCCGATACCCGCCGGCCGGGTCGCGCTGCGCCGCAACGTTCAACGTATCGATCAGCCGCCCGGCGAAACTGCGCAGGCGCACGTTGACCGTCGGACCGGTCAGGTCCGGGTCATCGACCGTCACGTCGAACGGTTTGCCCGGAACGATGAGGGCCTGAGCCTCCGGCTCCGGCGCCGGCGCCGCGGCGGCGGGCTGCTCGGCGGGCGGCGCGCCGTCCACCGCTCCCAGAGCCTTCAGCCGCTCCATGCGCGCGTTGAGAAGGTCTATCTGCGCGCCGAGCGCCGCGACCATGGCCTTCAGGGCATCGGATTCCGAAGTCTCTTCGGGAGAGGCCGGGCCGGTGGCCGGGCGCCGCGCTGTGGCGGCGGCAAGGTTTCTGCTCAGCGCCTTGTGTTTTTCCAGAAGCAGATCGCGTTCGGCGGCGTATGCGCTCAGGCGCGCGTTCAGATGGCGCCGCAGCGTTGCCAGACGCGCATCCTGCGCCGCCAGGGCCCGGCGGTGCGGATCGGCAAGTCTGATGATTGGAATAACTTCCTCGGCGTTCGCAGCACCCGCCGGAACAGCGCGCGGCGCGGGTTTGCCGCCGCGGGTGGCTTCGTCGCCGGCCACGCGGCGCACCTGAAGGTCGGCCGTGGCCACACGGGCATCGGTGTACGCCAGACGGATTATGTCGTCGCCGGCGACAGGCAGTTCGCCTGCGCTGCTGAGCGTTCTGGCCGTCTCGCCCACGCGGCGTTCGGCCTGTATGTCGGCAAGCACCAGATCGAGGCTCAGTGTTGCCGTGCCCGCTCCCGCGCAGGGCATGGCCAGTTCCCGGTCGGCGCCGCCGATCAGCGTGGTGATCCTGGCGCTGACGGCCGTGGCGGCGTTGGCAAGCGCATCGGGGTCGTTCACGGACAGCGATATGCGCCCTCTGCCGGGCGCCCGCGGAGCCACGACCGGGCCTTCGCCTTCTTCGGTCGCTTTTATCTCGAACGGCCAGGCCGTCGCCACCGCCGGCACCCCCTGCCAGTCGCCGGCCGTGGGCCGGTTTTCCAGCAGCCACGCATGACGGAAAGTCTTGTATCCCGGCTGCATATTGCGCTCGTCGAAATAGCGCATCCACACCGCATCGCCGGGGCGTATGAACAGCACGCGCGGGTTCTTCGCGGCATCGGGGTTGGTGGAGAACGTCAGCGGCGACAGAAAGACGCCGGTGGCCGCACCGGTCTCGGTGAGTTTCACCGTCTGCGTGTCGCCGGCTTCAGTGAAAACCTCGACGTATGCCGTATCAGGCAGAGGCGTGATATCCAGATCGGGGTCCGTCAGCAGAACATGCGGCGCGGCGCGCAGGTCCAGCCGCCACGCCGGGTGGAACGACGACGACTTGCCCACCGGCTCCGACGGTTTGACGATCGCCAGCGTGCCGTTGAAGTATCTCGCTCCCAGCCGCCGCGACTCCCGTATCACCGGAGAACCCGGCGTCTCGTTTTCCTCGTCCATGTAACGCGCGAAAACCGTCTGCCCGACGTTGAACTCCAGAACCGACTTGTCCGCCTGTCCGGTCTGCTCCACGCCCGTGGGCACCAGTTGATTGCCCTGCGCGTCGGTGATGATCAGCTGGCCGATGGCCGGCGCTTCGCCCTTGAATTTCTGAAACTCCAGCCGGATTACCCGCGCCGTCGCGCCGCGCAGTTCGACCACGTTATCTACGGGCTGCGACTGGCCGGTAAGGGTTATCACTTTGTCGGGCCCTCCCCCGCCGCGCAGGGTTATCGTCAGGTCTGTGGGCATATTGCGGCCGGCCAGCGGGTCGTCGCCGGCGCCCCATATAAGTTTCCCCAGCGACGCCGGCTGGTGCAGGTCTATTTCCAGATACGGCGACTTGTCGTCGCGCCTGGCCTGCCAGAACGTCGGACCCTTGCGCTGCACGGGGCGAGTGGCGGGCGCTGTCGCCGGAGGCGGACTGTTGCGATCGACGTCGATGGCGTTGAACGCCGGATGGCCGACGGCCTCGGAACTGGCGGTAACGGTAGGCCCCGAAGACGCGGTCATCACGCTGCCCGCGAATACGCCGGTGCGCGGACCGGTCTCCGTCAGCTGCACGGTTACCACGTTCTCCTTCCCGCCTCCCTGCGCCACCACTTCCACCTTCACCGTGTCGGGACGGTCGGTAACGTCGAGGTCCGCGTCCACAACCTGCACATAAACCGGCGAACCGGGATTGAGAGTGCCGCTGGTCTGACGCGTGCCGGCAAGGACGGGTCTGTCGTCGGCGACGGCGCGCGGGCGCGAAGCGTCGGAAGCCCCCATGACGGCGCCGCGCGGCGGCGGCTCGGGCAGAGGCAGACTGTCTATGTCTATCCGGCCGTCGTCCACGACCATTATGCGCGCCTTTCTGCCCGCCTGGCCGGCGTATGTCAGCTCTATCACGTCGCTGCCGCTTACCTGAAGCACGCCGTCATCGGACGCCGGCATGCCCAGCGCGGTGCGTATCCGGCCGATGTACAGCTGATCGCTTACCGGGTTCTTCTCCAGACGCACGCTCTCGCGGTCGCCGGAAGGCGCCGCGAGATCGACTTTCAGCGTGGTGGAGCGCGTCCGGCTGAAGTAGTTGGGGTCGTACACCTTCACGATCAGTTCGTCGCCCGGCCTGACGCGCGTCTTCATGACGGCGCCGACGACGGAGGTCGCCTCGAACAGTTTGCGCGCTTCCAGAAAATCGCCGCGGTCGAGGTATATCTGGCCGATCAGATAGATCGCCCGCTTGACCATCTCGCTCTCGCCGTAGCGGTTCCAGAGCGTGCGGAACGTCGCCACCGCCTGATCCGTCTGCTTCAGCTGCACATATGCCTGGCCGAGAGCGAACAGCGCCATGGGACCGATATTGGGGTCCTCGGATTCGGTAAGGGGCAGAAGTTTTTCCCTGGCGGCGTCGCCCTGAGATGCCATCAGCAGCAGCTGGGCTTCGCCGAGATCGGCGTACATCATCGCCCGGCGGTCGGCCCCGCCGCGGCGTATGGCCGCCAGCTCCTCGCGGGCCTGCTCCATTCGCCCCTGGCGCATCATCACTTCCGCGCGTTTGAGGCGCAGCAGCGCGCGGTCCGCCAGACGATACGTATCGGCGTGAACGTCCAGCCCCTGGGAGTAGATCTTCAGCGCGGTGTCGCAGCCCTCGGCGGTGCCGGTGGAGGCATGATGTTCGCCTGCCGCCACAAACAGCTGCACGGGAGGTTTGAGAGCCGCGAAATCGCTCTGCGCGCGCGCCGCGTCGAACAGCGCCGCCGCCCGCGCCGTATCGTTGGCGCGCAGCGCCTCCATGGCGCCGGCGAGCAGTTCCGCGGTGCTTCTGGCGGGTTTCGCCGCCGCCGGCTGACGCGCCGGCGCGGCTGACCCGGATGGCGGAGACGCACCCGAAGGCTTGCGCACCTGGGCGTCCAGCGCCGCCGTCGCAACAACTACTATCGCTGCCGCCAGCAAGTATCTCATACGCCGCTCCAGATAATCCCCCGCAACCGCTCACTGCGCACTGTTCCCGATCCAACCGCCCGCCGTCCGCATCTTCCGGCACTGCCCGCCCGGACAACCGCGCCGGTCCGTCCGGCGGCCATACCGGGCGAGCCCGCGGCCGGTCTGCGCTCAGTCATTCCTGTCTCCCCTCTTCTGATTGATGAACCCTATGTATTTCTGGGCTTTTCCGGCCAGTTCAGTGCCGCTCTGCTCTTCGATGACGCGATAGAACGTCTCCAGCGCCTCCTTGTTCAATCCCATCTTGTACTGGCAGATGCCGCGCTGAAGCAGCACTTCTCCCAGGTCCGGCGAATCCGGATAGTCGATAAGCACGCGCCCGAAATACTCCGCAGCGCGCCGGAAATCGCCGATCGACATGTAATAGTCGGCCACTTTCACCAGCCCTCTGGCCGCCAGCACCGAGTCGGGATACTGTTTGGCCAGGCGCTCGAAAACGTCCAGTCCGGTCTGACCGGCGGCTATTTTGGCCCGTCCGATCATGAACAGCGCCTCCGGGGCCAGCGGACTGTTGGGGAAGCGTTTGACCAGTTCCTCGAACTGGGCAATGGCTCGCGACAGATCGCGGTTGAGCGTCACCTTCTCGCCGGCGACGCGCTGCTGTTCGGCCTGTTTCTCGCCGCGCTCCAGACTCGCCTGGCCCATGGCGAACATGGCGTCGTCGATGTATTCGCTGTTGGGATACCGGCTCATGAGCAGCCGGCAGGCGGCAACGGCATCGTCAAGCAGACCGGCGTAAAAATAGATCTTCCACGAATGGTGCAGCGCTTCCTCGGCCAGCCCGGTCTTGTCGTCCCGCGCCACCTCGGTACAGTCGGCCTGCGCGCTTGACAGATACTCCCTGCCGCGGCGCGTCAGGCCCAGATCCAGATATATCCTGCCTATCTCGCCGGCGGCGACGGCGCGCTTGAGTTTGGCCTGCTGATCCAGAAGCGTCTGGCGGTACTTGACCGCGGCCACATCGCCGCCGCTGTCGCCGATGCAGTCCACCATCCTGGCGACCACCCATCCATCGCGGTGACGGATGGCTTTGCTGTCGGCATACGCCAGACGCAATGCGCACAGATTGCTTTTGCCGCCTTCGGTCTTTATCGGCAGCACCGGCGCCCTGTCGATGACCACGCCGTCGGGCGTCACCTTCACCGCCCTGCGGAAGACGCCTGTATGGGGACCTGTCTCCACCAGCGTTACCTTCACCGACGCTGCCCCGGGGGGCACCAGGGGTTCGACGCGTTCTCCCTCCGGGGTCTCGGCGGCAACCTCGCCGGGAGTTGCGCGCTGAGTGGCCGGCGCTGCACCGGGCTTCGACTTCGTCTGCTGCGCGGCCTCGGTTTCGCTTCTGACGATGGGCACCGCGGCGAGCACGGCCGTGAGCGTGTCCGGGGCGTCGGTGGTATCGGCGTCGGCGTCCTCAACCTGCAAAATCACGTCGGAGTTGACGACGATATGCTCCAGCGGCTCGCGTCCGTCGGCCGTGAGTATCGCCGTCGAAGCATCGGCCGCCACTTCCACGACGTCCTTGCGGATGCCTTTCTGCGGGGAGTTGGGGCCGGCCGGACCGATCTCGTCGAAGTATTCGATCTCGATGCGATCGCCGCCTCTGACCTCCAGACGCTGAAACTGCCGTGCAAGGGATCTGCTCCATACGGACAGCGTGGTAAGCCGCCCGTCGATGTTCTCCATGTTGGTGGGCGTGCGCGCTGCCGACAGACGCATCTGAAGGATCTCCTGCTCCGTCATGCCGCGCGCCTCCTGTTCGCCGGCAGTGGCGGCGGGCGCCGCTTCGTCGTCATCGGCACCGGCTACGGGCCTGCCGGCCACCTCGCGGAAGACATCGGCCGCGGTCTGTTCAGCGGGCTCGGCCGGCGCGGTCGTCGGGCGCGTCTCCGGCCGCAATGCCGTCAGCGCCGCCAGCGACTGCTCCGGCGCCCAGCGGGAAAGAATCTTCTCGTATTCCGCAAAGGCTGAATCAATTATGCGCGTGCACTCCCGCCGCAGTTCCTGCGAGCGCGCGCGCAACTGGTCGGCCTCGGCCGTAAGCGCGGCGCGCTTGCGCTCGGTGGCGGCGGGATTTACGCTCTTCTGCGCCGAACGATCGAGTTCGAACGCTTCTTCGGACTTGTCGCGGGCGGCGCGTTCGAGTCCTTCGGCTTCGCTCAGCTGCTGGCGGATCTTCGAGGCGATCTCCTCGTTGAATATCTTCGTCAGTTCGCCACTGTGGCGCGGGCTTCCCAGAGACGTGGGAATGCTGGCCAGAAAAACTGGATTGCGCAGGCCGAGCGGCTCCAGTTCCACCACCTCCACGTCTCCGCCGGTGGTGCGCACGGTAGCCTTCACCGACCGCGGCGTATCGCCCACGTTCACGTCGGCATCGGTAATGCGCAGATACAGTCTCTGTCCGGGCGCGATGCGCCGATGGGCCGCCGTCTTTTCGCCGATGACCGTGCCCACCATACGATAGGCCTTGAGCGCCTGCTGATACTGCTCAAGCGCCATGTGGGCATCGCCTATGGCCTGATACGCCTGGTTTACCAGAGCGTGCCCGGGATGGCGGTCGATGAACTTGCGGAACTGGGTGAAAGCCTGCGTGTAGGATTTGGCCTTGAGGTAACACTGGCCCACCATGAAATCCGCGCGGATGGCGGCGGCGGTTTCCTCGTCGTTGGCGGCGGCTTCGCCCGCCGCCGCCGCACGCCGGTAATGCGCCGCGGCGTCGGTGTACTTGCGCATCTCATATGCGCAGTCGCCCAGACGCGCGTGCGCGCGAACAGTGTAAATGGAGTTGGGATAAGAGGTCAGGACCTGCTGAAACACCTCGGCAGCGCGCGCCAGGTCGCCCACCAGAAACGTGGTGTCGGCGGTGCGGAAGAGGTTGCCGGCCTCTTCGCTCAGGCGGGCATCGCGCCGGGCGCTCAAACGAGCCTCGCGTTCCGACGGTCTGGTGGCCGCTCCCGCGCGCGGAGCGGCAGCGCCGAAAGCCGCGTGCGCCGTCGCAGCGATGCTGCCGGCAACCACCAGCGCCCACGACAGATTACGACACCGTCCGCAACTTTGCCGGTGTAGCCGCATAAACGTCGCCTCCATAGCCCCCCGCGTCCCGCCGTCGCACGTCCGCCGTCGTCGGGCGTCATCGTGCGGGCTTGACGAACCGGTCGATTGTTCTTACCACAAAGCCAGGCTCTCTGTTGCCGATGCGGTTTGTACGGCCCGGAGCAGAAAATGCCGGCGGGAAGCCGACTCGAACGCCGCCGATCGCAGGCGCAATGCTTCGCCGGTAAACTTCCGTCCACGGAGCGATAAGATGAGCATTTCACGCCGCCGGTTTCTCAGAAACAGCGCCGTCGCAGCGGGACTCTGTGCCGTGTCGCCGGCAGTTCGAGCCACATCCGCACGGCATGGCCCGCGCCGTGTCGTCTTCGTGGAACTCGCCGGCGGCAACGACGCGCTGAATACCGTCATCCCCGCGGCCGACGAGATCTACCGCCAGGCACGCCCCACTCTGGGCATACCGCCCGAAGCGGCACTGCCCCTGACAAGCGGCTTTGCGCTACACCCGGCCATGCCGGAAATACATCGGCTGTTTCAGCGCGGTCAGTTGGCCGTCATCGCAGGTGCGGGCTATCCCCGACACGACCGCAGCCACCTCGGCAGCGCGGCCATGTGGCACCGAGGCAGTTTCGACACCGCCGCGCCGGATGGATGGATAGGCCGATGGTGCGAGCGGATGGCGTGCGAGTCCGATAATCCGCTTATGGCGTGGGTTGGCGGGGATCGACCGGGCATGTTCGCTTCCGCGATAGCGACCGCGCAACCGATCCAGTTGCCGGCGAACGGTGCGGCAATGCGGCTGAGCGGTTCGCTGGAGATAATCGCGCGCCGCATCATCGACGGCACGCCCGTGCGATTCTTCCATACCGCACTGGGCGGGTTCGATACCCACGCCGGACAGGGACCGGTCCATGCGGCCCTTTTGCGCGAGTTGTCCACGGCCGTCGGACGATTCATGGACCTGCTGGCGCAAAGGGGATGCTCCGAACAGGTGCTGCTGGTCATTTTCAGCGAGTTCGGGCGCAGGTGCCGCGAGAACGGCAGCGCCGGTACGGACCATGGCGCCGCCGGAGCGATGCTGGTGATTGGAAATGACGTAAAGGGCGGTCTGTACGGAGGATATGCGCCGCTCCGCAGCGAACCCGGACTCGACATTCCTGCATCGGTCGATTTTCGCCAGTGCTACGCCGCCATTCTGGAATCCTGGCTCGACACGCCTGCGCAGCTCATCCTTGGCCGGGACGTCAGGCCGATTCCATTTCTGTGAAACTTTACTGGAGTTTTGCATTTCCGTCGGCCGATAACTCAAGGAGCGCCGACCCAGCGGCGCCGTGGTGTCGTCGGAACCTCTTTCTTGCGCCGTCATCGTGAACGACCGGCAGAAGGTGTTATGGGCCGAACGGCAATCGGCCGGATCACGCACATTCACCGCCGGTCTCCGCTGACGGCGCACAACCGTGAAAGGACCGCGTTCCATGGCCAAGCGGGACGATGAACGGCTTCAGAGAATCTGGCTGCGTTATAAGCAGAGGGCGTCGCGGATAATAAAGAATGCTCTCATAAAGTATTACCGGCCGCTGCTGCGCATACACGCGCGCAAGCTGCGCGCGTCGCTGCCGGGCTGCGTCAGCGTGGATGACCTGATCAGCGCCGGAGCGCTGGGCCTGATAAGCGCTGTAGAGGCGTTCGACCCGTCGCGCGGAACGAAGTTCGAAACGTTCAGCGCGCAGCGCATCAGGGGCGCGATGTACGATGAACTGCGCCGGCAGGACTGGGTGCCGCGCCTGGTGCGTGAGCGCGCCAAGCGCATGACCGAGGCCGTCGAAAGGTTTCGCGCGGAATCCGGCCGGGAACCCACCGAATCCGAACTCGAAGAGCATCTGCACATGAACGGCGAGATGCTCCGAAGAATGGCGCGCGACTCGCGTCCGGCGGCGGTGTTTTCGATGTCGTACTCGCCCAACGAACGGCATCGCCATCGTGAAGAACCGGAGATCAACAACGTTGCGGACGCGAGCACCGCAGATCCCGCCCGCGAAACGCAGCGCCGCATGCTCAGGGATTACATAACGCGCGGACTCAACAACGTCGAAAGGCTTATCATCCTGCTCTACTATTACGAGCAACTGAGCATGTACGAGATCGGCAAGACCCTGGGGCTTTCCGAAGCACGCGTCTGCCAGATCCATCAGCGCACGCTGGAACACCTGCGCAGCCGCATCGACGAGAAGTTCCTGCGCGAAGAGATTTTCGCCTGACCCGCAAGCCGGCGGATGGCGAGCAGAATGCGCCTGCCCGCCGCGCGGGCGGGGTCGCGGCGGTTTTCCTCAGGAGCGCCGCAGGAGCCGCCGGCACGACCGTCAGCGTTTCTTCAGGTGCTTATCGAAGAACTCCAGCACGGTCTGCTGGATTTCCGGGCCGCCGAAGCCGTGTCCTTTGCCTTCGACAATTCTGAATGTGGAATCCACGCCGGCTTTGCGCAGGGCCGCATGGAGCAGTTCGCTCTGATTGATGGGCACAAGCCTGTCTTTGTCGCCATGCATGATGAGAAAAGGCGGGTCGTCGGGGCTGACATAGGTTATGGGATTGGCCCTGGCGCACTTGTCGCGGTTCTGCTGGATGGGACCGCCGATCAGTTGCGATTCCGGCGAGTTCGGCGCGTCGTGGTCGATGTCGTTGCGGCCCATGGCCAGAAAGTCGGTCGGGCCGAAAAAGTCGCACACCGCCTGCACGCGGGAGGAGAACTCCAGATTGTCGCCTTTGTCGAACTCCTTCACATCGCCGGCCGTCCCGAGCAGCGCAACGAGATGTCCGCCCGCGGAGGCGCCCCACGCGCCGAAGCGCTCGGCATCAAGGCCGTACTGGTTCGCCCGGCTTCGCAGAAACCGCACGGCGGCCTTGCAGTCCTCTATCTGGGCCGGGAACACGGCCTCCTGCGAGAAGCGATAGGAGATCGACGCCACCGCATATCCGTGCCGCAGCAGAAACAGCGCCGGCGGATTGGCCCTGCTGCCGGCGCGCCACGCGCCGCCGTGAACCCAGATTACCAGCGGCAGCGGGCCGGATGCCTTCTCCGGCAGATACAGGTCCAGCAGCAGCGGACGGTCGCCGCCCTTCGCATACTGGATGTCGCGCACGACCTTCACGCCTTCCATCGGCCTGCCCGCAGGCGGCGCTGCGGCGTGCGCGATACCGAACACGGCCGACAGGATAATCGACGCCCCGTGCGTGTGAATGCCGGACATGTTCATACCTCCCGTGGCGCGACCGCACGGCTTGAGAGCGACGGCGGCGCTCACTCCTCAAAAGGATAGTGCGCCATGATGAACACTGCGTCCAGGGGATGAACGATGGCGCATGTCCCTTCGCCCGCAAGCCCGAAAACACTGTCGAGATCGCGTTTCGCGCGCCGGAGGTCCTGTGGCGGACACAGAAACAGGGCGCGCGCCATAACCGAACGGTCCTGCCGCAGCTGTTCCAGAATGCCTTTCGCCTCAACAGCGGACTGACCCGCGCCCGCCGTCCACAGCGCGCGCAGAAGCTCATCGCCCGGCAGGCGCAGGTCCACCGCCAGCGTGTTGCGCGCGGCCAGCAGAAACGGCAGCAGCCCGCCGGCCAGTCCTCCCGCCGCATGCTGCGTCGGCACGTCGTCGCGAAGGAGTGCCCGCCCGTCGCCGAGCAGCGCATCGAGACCCGTGCGTGCCCCGCGATACTGCCACCGCAGCGGCGGGTCGGTAACGAGTATCCCCTGTCTGCGCTCCTCCTGAAGCCAGTCCATGTATCCTCTGGCAGTGCCTTCGGTAATCGTCTCGAAGTTCACAACAAAGTATTCCGTTTCCCAGTTGCTCGTCTTTCCGTGAGCCGTCTGGACCATGACCGGTATGTATCCCGCGCCCAGCACAAAAGGCTGGCGTTCGCGTATGCGCTGTCCGGCCACCCACACCGCGCAGTTGCGGAAGTGAAACGACGGCATGACATACCGCGGTTTATCGTTGTATATCACCGTGTAGAAATACCACACGGACAGCGGCGTATGCCCGGCCGCGTCCCACGCCTCGATGCGCAGTCTGCCGTAGGAATCCAGCGTTAGAAATCCGGAAGGAAGCTTCTGAAACGTCCGCGATATCTGGTCCCATACCACCTGCGTTCCCGCCGACGGGGCAGCGCGCTCGCGGCCGCCGATGCTCGCAAGATAGTCCACATCGGGCGGGCAAGTGGAAAACGAAGGCGGCCGGGGCAGCGGGAAAGGCCCCGCGAAAAGCCACGCGTCGGGAGACCGGTTGTCCTGGAACGGCACCACCGGCACCCCGCGGCCCGGTTCAAAGCCCTGCGGCTGCGCTGTGGTCTTGAGCACGGGCATTTCGGCGTCCGGGCTGTGGGCCGGATCTCCAAGTACCGCCAGCGCGCATACGCCTGCCGTGGAGCGCGTCACGGTCACGAACCACCACGCGATATCGCGCCGGTAGCCATGCGAATCGTAAAACGTCAGAAGATCTCTGCTGCGGCGGCGCAGTTCATTGCCCACGGCGATGCGCGATTCGGCGTCCCACGCGTCGTAGCACATGTCGTAGGTCGCCGCGATGTTCAGCAGCGGCCAGCAGTTGTGGGCGTAGTTCAGCGAGGGCGTGTCGTTTTCCAGCGAATGCCTGACGAGGTTCAGCGCCAGTTGCGCCTCGCGCGTTTCGCCGGTTATCACGTAGAGCAGCGCATGACCGGGGGCGTATGGCGCCATGCTGGCGTTTTCGGTGCGTTCGGCGAGCATCTGGCGCACGCGCTGGATGAGGGCGCGGCCCGGCGGGGTGGCAGCCCGGCGGCGGATGGCCGGCACGTCGTCGCGCCGGAAGATGAGCCGCGGATGCTCGCCGGGCTTTGCCGGCAGCATGCTGTCCAGCCTTCGCGGCACAAGAGCACTGGCCCTGCCCGAGACGGCCACGCCGCGAAACGTTCCCTCGTAGGTGCCGCTGAGCGCATCGGGCTTGCGGATCAGGTTTACCACGTATCGTCCCGAACCTCCGCGCGCGTGGTAATCGCCCATGAAGCCTATCTGAACAGTCATTGTCAGACGGTCGCCGGCGTCCCGCACCTCGCTGATTGTTCCCTTGTGCCAGTTCTTGTTGAACTCCGGCGCGCAGGCGGGTGCTTCTTCCTCCCAGCGCCCGGCCACGTTCGCCACGTTGATGAAAACGTCGGCGTTGCCGGCGGGCCGCCGGTCGCGCTGATCGCGGAACGCCGCCCCCTCGAGGCGTATCACCAGGTCGGTAATCGCGCCGGCATCCGCCGCCTCCGCGGCCAGGGACTGAGAAACCTGCGCGGCCGTCGCCACACTCGCCAGCACGGTCAGCATCGCGGCCAGCCACCAGCCCGGCCGCATCTGCGCGGCGGCCATCGCCCGCAGGCCACCGTCGTGACCATCAGGCCCAGCCCGGAGCGGAAGAGCCGGCAATCGCCGCCGGCCGTCAGCAGGACACTGCGTTTCCGCCGGAACAGCAAGACGAATTGGACAGCTCCGCCCGGTCATGCTCCGCTCTTGCGCACGTATTCGCGACGCCGCGAAATGTATATCTCCGACCAGTTCCAGTGATAGCGCACGGGATAAAGCTCGTCGGGAGCGGCTTTGGCCCAGCCGTCGCCCAGGGCATCGAGTATTTCATCGCGCTCGTTGGGCCCGGGGCGCTCGAGTATGCGTTCCCATACGATGATGCGGCGCAACTGGGGGAGTCTTGCATCGGCGGCCAGAGCCTGCGGCGTGGTATAGCGGTGTATGGTCTGCGTCTTGAGCGCCTGCGTGGTTCTGGCGGCGAGGAAGTACTTCGGCGTGAAGGGTTCGGCAATCCTTCCGGTGGTTATGCACACGTAGTATTTGCCCGGACGGTTGTCCACGGTGCCGCCGGCCGGATGCGCCGTCTCCGGACCGCCCTGTATGTACGTGCGCAGGGGAGAGTTGAAGTCATCGGCGGCCACCACGTCGCGCATCATCAGATCGACGCGCGGCTCGCTGCCGGCGAACATGCGCCCCCACGACTGCGCCAGGTTGGTTCCCAGCAGAATGCATATCGCCGTCCACCGCAGCACCGGCGCAGGCAGGCGCATAATCAGGGCACACAGCGCCACGGCAAAGGCCGGCCATACGATGGCGATGTATCGCGGCATCCATATCGGGCCGTTGTCGGACGGCCCGCGCAGTTCAAACCCTTTCCATATCAGCCAGCACAAACCCCACACCGCCGCCACCACCGCCAGCAGTTGCAGCGTGCGGAGGGTCCGCTGAACGATGCTGCGCCCGCACATCCACCATGCCGCCAGCGGAATGATCACCACGGCAGGCAGAGCGGCGCGCGGATCGGAGATGATGTCGGCGGCGCGCTGTCCGGCCTCGCGCGGGATAAGCCACCACTTGTCGGGAGGGTTGAACGGATTGAACGCCAGCGGCCGCAATATGATCACCAGCGCCGCGATCAGCAGAACCTCGACCGCCAATACCCTCGCCAGCCCCGGCAACCGCCGCCAGACCGCCGCCAGCGCTGCCACGACGGCCGCGATGCCCGCGAAAACAGGCCAGTGGGCCTTGAGCAAAGCCGGATAGCCCTTGACGATGGTCCCGGACGACGCGAACAGGCCGTGCAGATAAGATCGCGCCTCGTTGAGCCAGTCCACCGGCGAGGCGTAGTCTCTGACCGACGCGCAGTAGAAGAGGTATGCCGGCAGACACATCCACGCGGCCGTCCAGAACGCCGTCTGCCACCACGCCGCGACGGGCGGGTCTTCGGGGGTTTCGCCGCGAAACACCCGCGGCCAGGGAAACGCTCCCGCCGCCGCCAGGGCGAGTATTATGACCACCGCGCACATCAGGCCCGTGCGCACGCGCGGGTCGATGTGAAATCCCTGAAGCATCTGCGAGAAGCCGACCTGCATGTAGCGGTTGGCCTCCTCGGCGTAGGTCGGCGACGATCTGCGCGGTATGGGATACTGTTTGTCGTCGTCGTAGGTCTCGCGCGTCCATTCCCAGCTGTACAGATACGCGCTGGTGGCGAACAGCGCCAGGTTGGGCCCGCTGCGCCCGCTGAGAACGCCCGGAACCCATCCCAGCCCGCTTGCGCCCCAGCCCGTCTCCTCCACGCGCTCGGTCCAGCGGTTATAGCGCAGGTAGTGCATGGCCGGCCCGGCCGCTATCACCGCCGCCCCCAACACGAACAGCACATAATTCTGCCAGCGGTGCCGTCTCTGCGTGATCAGGAAAAGCGGCTGAAGCCCCAGCACCAGCAGTCCGGGCGCGTGCAGCCCGCCCAGAGCCAGTCCGGCGGCGATCCAGCTCAGCCACGCTATGCGCCGCGACGTGCGCAGCCACCACAGCAGACACCCTATGTTCAGCGCACAGAACAGCCACAGATGCATGTACATCTTGCCGTCGTGGGAATAGACCATCAGATACGCCGAGCATGCCGCCAGCGCCGCCGCCAGCAGCGAGGTGCGGCGCGAGCACATCTGCCGCGCAAGAAAATACATCGCCGGCACCATCGCCATCCCCGCCAGCGACGGCACCAGCCGCATCCAGAAAGGCGTAAGCGTGGCCGGATTGCCCCCCCAGAAATCGTCGTAGCCCAGGTCTCCGTTCCGCAGACCGCTCACCAGACGCTTCAACGTGGGCGGCTTCCAGTGTCCCAGAGCCCAGTACAGCTCGTAATGCAGGGGCCCGAACCCGTCGGACTGAAGCAGATCGAGCAAATCCTGGAACGTTCCCGTCACGCGGCGGAAGACATGGGCTTCGTCGTTCCAGCATGCGGGCTTGTCTATCCACGCAAAGCGCAGAAAGCCCGCGAAAAGCGTCAGCACCACAAGCAGCGCGGCGGCCACGGACCGCGTTACCGGCAGATTGCCGCTGGTGTCGGGCACGGACGCCGGCGATTCCGCGACAGACTCGCGGGAGGTCTGCTCCAGAGCGACGGTCATGCTGTTATGTATCCTTTCCGCGGAGCACAGTTGAAACATGCGCCGCCGGACCGGCGCACGCCATCGCCAATCCCGCCGCGCTTCATTGCTGTTCCCAGCGGAACACGCCCTTGCCCCATGCGTACAAATACGCCACCAGCAATATGGCGACGAAACCCGCCATGCCGACAAGCAGCATGCCCGCCAGCGGAGACCCCTCCACGGACGCCGGTGCGAAGGCGGTGGCCCACGGATAGAAGAAAACTATCTCCACATCGAAGACCACGAATATCATGGCCACCAGATAAAAACCGGCGTGAAAGGGCCGACGGGTATCGCCGACGGGCACCATGCCGCTTTCATAGACGGTCGCCTTGCCCCGGCCGCTGCTGCGCGGTCCGAGAAACAGAGAAAGCGCCAGCGTGCCGATGACGAACGCCACCGCCATAGCCACCATCAGCACCACGGGCACCCACGCGCTCCGCGGGCCGGCCTCGGCCAGAAGAATCGCTGCGCTGTCGAACATCCGCAATCGAGCCTCCGCGCGCAATATTACCACAACCCGCCTGCGCGAAATACCGCGCGCCCGTCTCTTCGGCGCCCGGATGCGCAGTCGGCCGGCCGCGCCCGTCAGGGCTGGTCGGATGCGGCCTTGAGGCGCTCGCGGGCTTCGTTCAGAAGACGCCTGGCTTCGACAACCGCTTCGTCGGCATCCAGCGCCTGCCGCCGCATCGTTTCGGCCTCGCCCCTGGCTGCCAGCCAACGGTTGGCGGCGTCGGTTATGGCGCGCTGATCATCGGGACTGTCACGCCGCACGCGGTCGTATTCGGCCCGAAGCAGATCGGCTTTCTTCAGAGCGGCCTGATAGGCCGGCGACTCGGCCAGTTTCGCCATGCATCTGGCCGAGGCCTCGTCGAGCGCAGCCTGCGCCGCCGCAACTTCGGCGCGCGCCTGTGCCGCATCGGGCCGGGGACGATCGTCGCGCACCGCGGGCTGCGGCGGCGGAGGCGGACGCACACCGCGCGGTATGAGCTCGGCGCTGAGGGCGACCTGCTCCGCCGTGCGCCGCGCTTCGGCGAGGATCTTCTGGTCATCGGAATTGACCAGCACCACCACCACGATCTGATGCGGCGGAAGGTTGCGGTAGATATGCCACTGGCTGGCCGTTATCTGCGGCGAGCGCGGCCATTTTTCATAGGCTACCGCGAAGAAGCGATCGTCGGGCTCCAGCCGCGGCTCGACTATCATCTTTATGCCTTTGCTTTTGAAGCTGCCGCGGAGCCGTTCGATTATGTCGGCCTGCTGCATGAGGGCAGCCTGGGCGTTTTTCGGAGCCTTGCCGGCAACGGCGGATACGAGCATCGTCGCGCCCCCCTCCAGCCATCTGTAGAAGGCCGCCGAACCGCCGTCGGCAAGGTTGGCAAAGCGCCACGGTGAAGGCGGCGACTGGAACTGGATGATGTTTCCCAGCGACGCCAGCGGCTCGGTCGAGGGGCGCGTGGAGGCGCCCGGAGCACGTCCTGCCAGCGCCATGACGGCCGCTAGCAGCACCGTCCGCGTGCCGAATCCGCAAGATGCTGCACCGCAATGGACACTCTGGCGCGACCGGTCCATATCGATATGTCCTGTATCTCAAGACCGGCACGGCAGGGCGCCGCCGGCCGGCCCCGGGCACCCGCTGAAACCGGCATGCCGCGCCACCGCGGCGCTCAGACTTGTCGTGCCGTCCTGCGAATGCCTCAGGTGATTTTACCGTCGTGCCGCGCGAAGCGAACGAATTCGAGCGAACCGGTTCGCGTATCGAGAACCGCCGCCGAGCGCTTCACGCAGCCGGGGTTGATCATGCGCACCGCCCCCTGCCGGCAGTCCATGGAACAATGCGTGTGGCCGAGCAGCAGATAATCGGGGCGCTCGTGGTCCACAAGCCACTGGACCATGCTCTGGTCATGTCCGTGCGCGATGCCGATGCGCGCGCCGTCGATCTCCACCACGCCGCCGCCACCCAGGCACGTCATTCCGAGCCGTTGGGCGTGCTGGTGGAGCGCGTCACGTTCGACGTCGCAGTTGCCGACGACGAACGTCACGGGAATCCCCGCCAGACAGTCGAGAACCGCCGTGCCCCCGATGTCGCCGCAGATGAAGATATGCTCGATGCGGCGCTGGCGCAGGGCCTCCAGGGCACAGCGCACCGCGCCGACCCGCCCGTGTGTGTCGCTCAGAATGCCGATGATCACGGGCTTATTCTACCGCTGGTACCGGAGCGGCGTCGAACTCCGCATTGCAAAGCTGCGCAGGCAGGTCCACAATAGGGCTGCCGACATGCGGTCCCTTGCGGCACTGGCGATGGGCAACGAGCAGATGACGTGGGTTGTGTACGCGCTGGCGGGGATAACGGTGCTGTACATCGTTCTGCGGCCGTGGCTGCGGCGGCAGAAAGACCCGCTTGCCGGGCTGCCCTCCATCGGGCTGGCGCAGCAGCGCCAGGTCGAGCGGGATATGCAGAACCTGCTGGTGGAGCTTTCGGAGATGGCGCGGCAGATATCGGCCCAGCTGGATACGCGTGCGGCAAAACTGGAGGCGTTGATAGACGACGCCGATAAGCGCATAGAGCAGCTGCGGCGGCTGGCGGCGCCCGCACGCGGTGGCGATGTCGTTGCCGGGAGCGGCTCCGGCGACGGGCGCGATCAGCCCGAAGCGGCGGCGAAACCGGCCGGCGAACCGCCCGCGGATGAACGCTATCGCGAGGTGTATGAACTGGCCGACGCCGGTATGACGGCGGCGGAGATCTCGCGGCGGCTCAACAGGCCGCAGGGCGAAATAGAGCTTATCCTTGCGTTGCGCCGCCCGGGCGGCCGCATCGGACCAGCGCCGGAACGATGACGCCCGCGCCAGCAGCGCATTTCTCCGGGATCATGGTCTTGGATTTCATCTGGCGCATCGTGGCAACCCTGGGACTGGTGGCTCTGAACGGCTATTTCGTGGCCGCCGAGTTCGCCTCGGTGGGCGCGCGCGCCAGCCGGCTGGAGGTCGATGCCGCGCGCAGCGTGCTGGCGCGGCTGGCGCTGGTGATAAAACATCGGCTGGATTTGTACCTTTCCACGTGCCAGCTGGGCATCACCATGGCGAGCCTGGGGCTGGGAGCGGTTACCGAACCGGCCGTGGCGCGGCTGGTGGAACCGATACTGACGCTGTTGCGCGTGCCCGAAAGCCAGCTGCACCCGATATCTCTTACCGTGGCCCTGGCGATCGCCACTGCGCTGCACGTGGTTGTGGGCGAGGTGGCCCCGAAGAACTGGGCCATACTCAACCCCGACCGGCTGCTGCCGCTGGTGGCCCTGCCGCTGGTTATCTTCACGTACATCTTCTACCCCGTGATATGGCTGCTGAACTCGGCCAGCAACGCCCTGCTTCGGCTTTCGGGAGTGCCGGTCGGGCATGCCGGCGCCCATTTGCCGCACAGCGCCCAGGAACTGCGCGTGCTGGTGGCCGAATCCATCCGCCGCGGCGAACTGCGCACGGGCAGCGAACACATTCTGGCCAGCGCCTTCGAACTGTCGGAACTGAAGGTGCGTCAGATAATGACCCCCCGAACGCAGGTGGTGTACCTCACCACCGATCAGCCCATAGGCGAACTGCTGCGCACCGTGCAGAACAGCGCTTATACGCGCCTGCCGCTGTGCGAGGGAGACATAGACCACGTCATCGGGCTGATCCACATGAAGGATCTTTTCAACCATCTGAAACTGATGCCCGGGCGGCTGCGTTTCGCCGACGGCACGACCCCCGCAGGCGAGGCGATTGCCATAGCCGATGGTCTGCCCGGCTCGGCGGTGCACGTCATCGGCTCCGGAGACATTGACCTCAAACAGATCCGCCGCGATATACTTTTCGTCCCCGAGACGCTCAGCGTGACGCGCATGCTGCGGCAGTTTCAGACCAGCCGCGTGCACATGGCCGTTGTGGTTGACGAATACGGCGCCACGCGCGGGATAGTGACGATGGAGGACGTGCTGGAGGAGCTTGTCGGCGAGATCGAAGACGAATTCGACACCGGCGGACAGCCCGCCTTCGCCGTCGAGCCCGACGGCTACCGTGCTTCGGGCATGATGCAGATCCACGAACTGCGCGACCGGCTCAACCTGGAAGATGTCGATGTCGGCGATGTTGACACCATCAACGGATACGTGATCCGCCAGCTGGGGCGCTGGCCCCGCCCGGGCGACACAGTTCAACTCGGCGCCTACACGCTGCGCGTGACGTCGGTATCCCAGAAGCGCGTGGGGCAGGTCTTCATAACGCCGCGGCAATCCGCATCACAGCCCCAGCCCCCCGCTTCCTCTGACTGACGGCTCGCAGCGCCCGTTTACGGCGAAGCCCGTTCTGCGTCGCGCCCGGCGTCGGCGCCGGGGCGCTGGTCATGCTCGTGAACCGTCGGCTCGCCGCGCAGTGTGAGGATCGCGTGAGGCAGTATATCGACGATGGCCTCGAGCATTTCCGTGGCCCCGCGCTCAGACCCGGGCAGGCTGATGATCAGCGTGCGGCCGACAGTGCCGGCCTCGCCGCGCGACAGGCACGCCCGCGGCGTTTTCGCGTAGCAGCGGTAGCGCGCCAGTTCCAGCAGCGCCGGAAGCCGACGCTCAAGCAGCGGCGCGATGGCCTCGGGCGTTACATCGCGCGGGGCCAGGCCCGTGCCGCCGGTGGTGAGGATCAGGTCGGGCGCTTCCGGCGGGCTCGTCCAGCGCTCTACCTGCGCGCGGATGGCGTCGATCTCATCGGGCACGCACGCGCATGCGATCACCTGCGCCCCAAGCCTCCGGCACACCATGCGCGCCAGCGCCGGACCGCTGGTATCAACCGTCATGCCCGCGTGGCAGCGGTCGCTGCATGTGAGAATGGCCACTTTCAGCGAGCCGGGCGTCATATGTGCCTCCGGTGTACCCTGCGGCCGCTTCCGCCCGCGCGCCTGCGCGCCGCTGCGCGGCCGGACGATGCGGCGTAGTCGCCGCTCAGTCCGCCGGTCTTGTTCGTCACACGGATACCATCGACGACCATCGCCGGATCGACGGCTTTTCCCATGTCTATCACGGTCAGCGCCGCCACCGCCACGGCCGTCAGCGCCTCCATCTCGGCGCCCGTGCGGGCCGTCGTGCGCACTTCGGCACGTATGCAAACGCGCCGTCCGCGCAGACGCACCTCGACGTCGGCCCACTCCAGCGGCAGCGGATGACACAGCGGAATGAGTTCGGCGGTGCGTTTGGCCGCCTGAATGCCGGCAAGACGCGCCGCCGCCAGCAGGTCGCCCTTTTTCAGCGCACATTCCCTGACGGCCCGCGCCAGCGCCGCCGACACGCGCACGCACCCCTCGGCGCACGCCGTGCGCAACGTTGCGGGCTTGGCGCTGACGTCCACCATCCTGAGGCGGCCGTCGCCGTCCACGTGCGAAAGGTTCGCCCGGCGGATGCGTTTCATGACCTCATATGCTCCAGCGGTAAAACCGCCGCACCTTCTGCGGCGGCGCGCCGGCGGGCACCTCCACAAAACCGTCGCTGCGCGCAGCGGAAACGAAATCGCCAGACCCCCTGGTGTGCAGCACATGCGCCGCCCCGGTTGCGCTTACCTTCACCGGCCTGTACAGCCACAGGCGCTGATTGACCATCTCCGGCTCGTCCACCTCCACCGGCGTGGCGGGCACCTCGGCATCGGCAAAGCCGGCCAGGCGGCGCAGCACGATCGCCCCCAGCCGGCACGCCGTGACCATGACCGAAACGGGGTTCCCCGGCAACCCGATGAGGGGCCTGCCGCCGGCGACAGCGCCGAGCATGGGCTTGCCGGGCCGTATGGGCAGTCCGTGAAAGACCACCTCGGCGCCCGCGCGGCGCACGGCATCGGGAACGTAATCGCGGTCGCCCGCGGAAACGCCGCCCGAAAGCAGAACGGCGTCGGCGGCGTCCAGCGCCCGCCGGATGGCGTCGGTCGTCGCGCCGAGTTCATCGCCGACGCGGCAGAACGACACGACCTCCACCCACGGGCACGCCCGCAGCATCGCGCGCAGCGATGCCCCGTTGGCGTCGCGCAGCTGCCACGGAGAGACCGGCTGCCCGATGTCCACAACCTCGTCGCCGCTGACGATGACCGCCACGCGCACGCGCCGATAGACCGGCGGACGCGCTGTCCCGACGCTCGCCAGGGCAGCGGCCACCGCGGGGGTGATCTGCACACCGGCCCGCAGCAGCACCTGTCCGGCAAGAATGTTCTCGCCGCGGCGGCGCACGTCCTGTCCGGGGGCGACGGCCTCTCCCCGGCGCAGCACTATGCGATCGCCGTGCTCTTCCACATCCTCGCGCCGGATCACGGCATCGGCCCCTGCGGGCAGCGGCGCGCCCGTGACGATGCGCACGGCCGTGCCGGGCTCCTGCGCAGGCGGCGCGCGTCCGATGCGCGCCTCGCCGCACACCGGCAGGGCGCCTGCTCCGACATCGCATGCCCGCACGCTGTATCCGTCCATGGCGCTTGCGTCGCACGCCGGACTGTCGCGGTCGGCGATTATTTCCGCCGCCAGTATCCGCCCGACGCATTCTTCCAGCGCCACCTGCTCGCGCCCGACCGGAGCAAGCTGCTCCGCCAGCCGTCCGACCGTGCTCTGGGGCGATTCGTTCATGATTCCGCAGACCCTTTCCCGACTTCCCCGCCGCCGCGATGCTGCCCCATCGGCACGGGGCGTTTCCATATCGGCGCATCGCGCTTCATGGCGTCGATGAACTCCTCCGCCGCCGCCAGCGCCTCGGCACGGTGCACGGCGGCTATGCTCAGACGAAAGGAACGTTCGCCGGCGCGGACAAAACCGCGGCTGTGTTCGGCGCGAACGCCCAGCAGCCCGTGCCGCTCCATGACGGCGGCGGCAATCTGTTCCAGAATGCGCCCGGCCATCGGCTCGTACACCTCATA
>Ga0078972_1006020_pt1 | contig 29626 bp, 30 predicted proteins | sample YelNatPaOPGAMG01_FD_67568 | JGI IMG/M metagenome (GOLD analysis project Ga0078972, IMG submission 67568) | Hot spring thermophilic microbial communities from Obsidian Pool, Yellowstone National Park, USA - OP-RAMG-01 (SPADES assembly) (version 2) | ecosystem: Environmental > Aquatic > Thermal... | reverse complement strand
ACGTCTTCCCATAATTCTTTGCTACAGCATACACATCTTTCAAGTCTATTTTTCCATCACTGTTAATATCACAATTCTCTGGAGCTGGAGGAACGCACTTTCCATACCACTTGCATACAGGATAATAATCTTTCAAGTCAACTTTGCCGTCTTTGTTAATATCTGTTCTGCCGAGTGTGCCTGTTTCTTTCATACCTACATATGCACTACCAACACCACTAAACCAAATCGTATTTCCTGGAACTTCAGTCATGAAGTAGCAGTATGGAGGAACATAGCAGTTGGGTATTTCATTTCCGTAAACTATTCCGCTAACTATGCCGATATGTCCTGAATTGTCAGTGAACCAGAGATACCCATAAATGTCTTTTAAAACATGGTAGGGTCCATCACTTGTAATGGGTGCGGTGTTCAACCTTGTAACTTCAAGTGAAGTCTTGTTTATCATAGCAATAGTTCCCATTTGAACAAGTGGACCAGATGAATCATACAGTTTATTCTCAGCAATATAAACATAGTTTTCATCAACTTCTATTCCGAGAGGTCTGTCAAAAGTGAAGTTAATGTCTTCAAAGTTGTTCAACAATTCGATATTAAACTTTGTAACAAATCCTTTATCAGGAGCTGAAATCCATAAGTAGTTATTGTCGAATTCCATAAAACCGCCTGAACCAAACTCTTTAAAATAGACATCAATAATTTCTGATGTAGTATAATTAATTTTCATTAAACAGTTATTTCCAAGAAGCCAAATGTAATCTTTATAGAATTTAATGTCACTTCCATGATAGGCAAACTCTATCGGTGTATAGTAAATAAAGGTTAAGTTGTTTGAGACATCAAGTTTACCTAAAGTTGGAATTTGATTAGATGGATGTAATGGTTTCCAGTATCCATTGATTGTAAACCAGATACACTTGTCAGGAGTAATAGTTAATGTATAAACTCCGGGTCCTGAGAAGTTTTCATCAATCTGGTAAGGTAATGGAAAAATGGTTACATCTTTTGTTAAAATATCTATTGAAGCAATACTACAATTACCGTATAAAGCAACCCAAACTTTTCCTGTAGTGCTATCGTAAACTATTCCCATAGGCTTGCTGTCACTAGGCAAAGACAAAGACTTTATCACACCAGTCACATTATATGTAGCATTATAGCTATATGGTTCCACAGGAAAAATGTTATAAGTCAACTGATACGGTGGCTGAGCAATTATTGAAACATTATATCTAATAATTGACATCACTAGTATAATCAGTAAGTAACAAATTGTAAGCAGTTTATTAAAGTTTTTCATTCTAACCACCTCCATATTTTTCCTCAATATATAAATTATTTTCCTTTTATTTAAAGTTTATTATGAAACTGTTATTGTCACAACTCCAGACTCGCTAGGCTTTAAAACGTTATCTCCTTCCCATACTGCTTTGAAATCGAAGCTTCCAGCCTCTGAAAAAGTGTACGTAAATGTGGCTTCTCCTTGTCCAGCATATAAAGTGTTTCTTGTTTCTATTATGTTCCAGTAAGTAGAGTTTTGAACTCTCATCATCAAAGTTATTGGCTTATTATTTAATGCAAACTGCTTTAGTTGTGCTTCAAAAGATTGAAGTTCAGAAGGAATCGATGCGTCCAACATTGCTTTAAATGTTATTGATTGTCCAACTGAAACTGTTGTGCTATTACCGTACGCAAGCGATAAAGTTGAACTGAAACAGTATGAAGAAACATATGGGCGAACATAGCTCTCTCCAAAGTATCCAATTCCAACTCCTAATAGTAACCCTACAAGTAATATTGCTAAGTCCCTTAGCATTTATTCACCTCCACTTTTACGCTTTCTATAATAATAGATTCCAATTAAAGAAATGAACACAATAGAAGTTATGACAGTCCAAGTTGCAATATAACTGTCTGAAGCTTTCAGATTGTCATATCCCGTTGGGTCAAACTCACCTATGAACTTCTGCGGTTGTCCACCATAACTTAAATCTGCTTTGAAGTATCTTGCAGTTGCGTCAATTGACTGTTGAATGTATGGGTTGGCATCTTCAACGCTTACAAAATGAGAAATAATATCTGAAATTGTTCCGTAAATCGCCCACCATCCTCCTTGTTCTTTAGGTACAGCAAACCCTTTAGTGTAAAACTGTCCTTGTGAAAGTATTGTATCAAAAGTCATAGCTTCCTGTGTGAAGTCCCAGCCCTTTCCTAAAATGCTGTTTGTCCACTCAATTACAGTCATGTATGTACCGTCAGGCTTTAAGAATCCGTCAGAGTCATCTATTTGAGATTTGTAATAGAGAAATGCTCTTGTGCTTTCACTTCTAACTATATATCCTAAATCTGGGTCGGCTATGAGATTGGTTTCAACAAAGCCTTCGCTTAATGGATGAATAATATTGTTTTGAATCATTGAACTTCTTATCTTTAACGGGATATAATAGTTATGAGCTATACTATCTTCTAATAGATGAGTTCCCACACCTATTGCGAAAGCCATTGCTTTCTTGCTTCCTTTTGCATAAGCATCATTCCAAAGTTTAGTTTGAAAAGTCCAAGAATGTGTTGCACTATACGAAACCCATTGAGTGTAATAGTAAATCACAGTTACGTCGGGATACATTAAACCGCAGAGAAACCAATCATAATAGTCGTTTACAAGATTAGCTACTGGCATTCCTGTTGCTTCTTGTAAAGCCTTTTTTGTATAGAAAATGTGAGTGCAAGGTCCCCAAGCATAAACTTCGGGAATTCCTACTGTTAGAGACAGCAAAAGTATTGCTAAGAGTTTCACTTTAAACAGTTTTTTCATGTTTCAGCCTCCTTTTTTCTTTCTACCTGTTATCCGAGTCACTATAAATAAACCTAAAATAATGAACACAATAAAGAAGTAGGGATTAGTTATGAAAGTCCAAATGTCAAAGCCAGTCTTCACTGTAGCAACAATCAATTCTATTTCAGAAGTGGTTAAATAACCTCCAATACCCGCTTGTACATGCGGAGTTATATGGTAATATGTTTCAGTTAAAGTAAAGAATACTCTCAGTTTATTTCCTTGTCCCTCACTTTCAACATCATCTGTATACCATTTATAAGAAATGTCTCCTGCTTTGATTGTATAGGGACTACCTCCAGCTTGTCCAACAATCGTTAACATATCTGTGCCATAAATGAAATTAACTATTAACGGACGTCCTTTACTATCATAAAAGTAGATGTCAAAGTAACTGCAATCTTTTTTCACTTCCATTCCTGAGCCACTTTCATGTGGAGCAAGTGATATTTCTTCTCCAGTTGCAAACTTATAATGTAACATAATTGCAGGCTCTCTTAATAGGACTTTGAATGTGAATGGCAATGGCAATAGATTTCCAGAAGACGCTTGAACAGTTATGTAGTAAGTTCCAATAGTAGAAATTGAGCGAGGACTAACACTTAGTTTAAGCACATATACATTAGACACAACTGATATACTTTGGATAATTGTTGGGTTAACAGTAAGACCTTCAGTTTTAACGTTAATGTCCCATTTTGGATTAGATACAATTGAAAGTGTTTCAGAATCTTTAACAGTTAAATTCATAATTATATCTTCTCCCCCGACAGGGTCCATATATTGAACATCATCATACTTTGCACTTACTAAAGCCGCTGGAAGCGCATTTACATAAGTAGTTATAGTGGCAAACCAGCCTTCAGATGATGAATATATTATAGTCATATTGCCAGAACATGAGGGATTAACAGTGAACTCAACTTTTCCGTTAGTATCTGAGTATTTGACAAAAGAAGCTGACCACTGTGGTTTTATAGTTACGGGTATGCCAGCAACTGGTTGTCCATCCGTTGAACTGCAAACTGTAACTGAAAGTTTGGACTCTATGTTAACAGGTATTCTAACAAAATTTTGATAGTCTGGAGAAATAAAGTACTGGTATTGACTTAAAACCTTTGGAATAAGAGCTAACATAAGCGAAAGAGTAAAAAAGAATAATGCTTGCTTCTTCACTTTTTCCGTCTCCTAAACAATATTATTAAGACTATCAATACTATTGCTCCAATAATGTACGGATTTGTAAGTATAGAAATTGGTTGACTCTCTGCTAAAACATAGACATTATAAGTTTGGTCTGGTTGCGTCCACTGAAGATTATAGTAGCGAACAACAACTTTATACTCTCCTTGTTCTTCAAACTTAAATGCTATTGAGATATCTCCTGAAACCATTGTTACTTTGTTAACAAGCTCAGTTCTAGTGCTATATGAACTTCCTGAAGGTGTTTGAATTATAACCTCAACGTTGTCTAATGTTATTTGCGGAACATTTCCGTACGGGTCTCTGATTGAAATTGTTATTCCAGGATTTCCTAATGGCAAACTTGAAGGAACCAAAGCTCCTAAGTATGGAGGCTTCATCGTCACTGTATCAATAAACGTGTTTTCAATGTGCGTCTCCGGCTTATAAACTCTTAGCTTGACATAGATTCCCTCTTCTTTATATTGAAAAGTCGGATTTATAGACCTATACCAGTCATAAATTTTTGCTTGCAAAACAACTCTACTTAACTGAACTGTTAAGCTTGTATAATCAGTAGATACTGCTGTTCCAGTAATTGCATCCTTCAACTCCCAACTTACACTATAACCTGAAAGCATGTTTCCATCAGTATCTTGTATCTGTGCTTCTAATTTAAAGTCATAACTTCCAGGCTTATAGACTTGAGATTTGCTATAATCTGAAGAGAGAACTATTACTATTTTTGGCAAGACATAAAGTGGCTGGGAGATTGTAGATGTGTCAACTGTAAATGTAGCATTGTATGTTCCCGATTTTGAAGGTGATGTAATCACTATGTTTGCTTTTCCGTCGCTTCCAGTTGGAGATGATGCTTGTCTAAGTACTGTTCCGCTTGAGTCTAGTATAGACATTGTAACCATCTTATTTTGCATTGGTTGATTGTTTTGGTCTGTGACGTAAACTGTAACATTTACGTTTTCTGATGGAGGAAACTTCAACAAAGTTAAGACACTTATTGTAGGTTTTGGAACTAAAGTGAAAACTGCTTCAACATTGTATGATTTGTCGATTGTTAAAGTTAATGAAGGAGTTGTAGGTCCGTCTTGTTTATCAATAATCCATTTCGTAAAAGTATAGTCACTGTATGGACTTGCTGTTATTGTTACTACTGAACCAGCAGTATAATTGTATGTTCCAGGAGATGGGTCAGTTATTCCTCCTGAAGTGCAACTTATTGTCAAAGTATATGAACTTGGTGGTGGAGGAGGAATAGTTTCGAAATAAGCTTCTAAGTTGTGGTCAATGTTCATAGTAAAACTTATTGGATTGTTCCAGTACATCACTCCGTCAAGTTTCCAGTATGAAAACTTATAACCATTATTAGGAATGGCAGAAACACTAACAGCAGTTCCTTCAATGTAATAGTGAACTCCAGGAGCGGGGTCTGTTGTTCCTCCTGATGATGATGAAATTGTCAATGAATGCGTTGGCAATGGTTCAAGCACTATTGTTTGAGCAGTATTTATGTTTTTAGTAACGATTTTTGTTGAATAGCCTGTTTTTGAAACTGTTATTGCATATGTATCTATTCCCCTATCTGTATAAACAATGTCGAATGTTACTTGTCCAGTATCGTTTGTTACTGCTTCCGAAGTTGGCGGATAACTGCTTCTTACAAGTCCAATGTGACTACCCACATAATAAGTGTCTTTCAAATCTACTTTGCCGTCTCCATTCATATCAGTCCAGTTTACATCAATACTTCCGTAATATCCAGCTGTATAATTGTAGTCATAGTTATCTATGAGTCCATCAAACCCAGCAGTACTTGTACACTTCATTGAGTACTCGTTAAAAACATCTCCAAGCCAGTGCCATGCATCATCTGTTTCGTCGATTTTAACAGTAGCGCCTGAAACTACATTATTATTTAAGTCTACCACTGTTATTGCAGCGCTGGGTTTATACACAATGCTGAAAGGAGGTAGTTTAAATATATAGGCAATTGCTATTGTTGAAATCAAGAAAACTACAACTACTAATAGAATTTTTTTATTCATTTTATTCATCTTTATCTCCTCTTTTTCCATAATATTATAGCAAATACTATGAACACCAATACAAATATGTAAGGAGAATAAGCACTTATGTAATCAAAAACATTCTTCTGCTGAACAGAATAAACATATGTCCTTGTGGGAACAAATATTGGTAAGTTAAAACCAACAGTTATTTGGTAAATTCCTTCATCAGAGAAAATGTAATCTACATATATACCATCGTCTGACATATACATTTGCAAGTTCTCTGATGTCAAAGTGACTGTTGGAGACTGTAACTTTATATAAACATCCTTAACTGTAATATTTATCGATTCAGGTTTAACAATTTTTATTGTAAATCCTTTAGCTCCTACTATTAGATTTGTTGGAAGTGGGTTTCCTTTTGCGTCAGCTAGCCAAAAGTCTATTAAAGGAGCAAGCATTGTAACTTTATAACTTGAAGAAGTTGTGTAGTAGTTAATTGCAGAAATTGAAACTGAAAAATCTAACTCTCTTTTAACTGTGTCATTAAAGAAAGCATAAGTATTTGCTACTACGGTGAATGAGTTAGATTTAATGTAAACTTCAGATGGGATTATTAATCCCTGATAGCTTAAAATGGCATTAACGTTGAACTCTGTAATCGAATTGTTAGTATCAGGGTCATAAAGTTCTCCGACGAATGAAAAATCGCTTCCTTTTGCAATATTGTAAGTTTGTTCAGCATCATAAAACACTTTCACAAGTGGTTTAACTGTTGATGTGACATTTGCTTTACCCATATAAATGTTATATGCCAAATCTACAAAATCGAAAATATAAACATCTCTATTGGTAAATGTAAGTATGAATGAAGCGTTTCCATAATTATCTGTGTGCAAAGAAGCAATTGGAGTATCTTTTAGCTTAACTTGAACATCAGCATTTGTGTATGGTTTACCATTTCTCAACGTTGCCACTTCTAATTTAGAACTTTCGCCTTTTAACACTAATTTGGGATTTATATCTATCGTAAACTCTGGTTTCAAAACATTTACATTTTTAGACTTACTTGATATTTGGTTATACTCATCGACAACTGTAAGTGTTATAGTGTAAACATCTAATGTAGAGAATTTGTAAGAGAATGTTGCAGTAGTCACGTCAAACTCATCTCTGATAGTTGTAGGTGTAGCAAATGTCCATTTATAGCTCACTATCTTACATGAGTTCTGAGTTAGAGATGCGTCTAACAAAACAGAATCTCCTATATAAACATCAGTTGGGCTATATGTGAAATCAGCTGTTGGAGGAGTTATTGAAATAGTTATTTTAAGGAATATTTTTGTGCTATGAGTTAACGAGCCGCTTGTTCCAATTACTGTTAATGAATACTCTCCTGCAATAGCTGAAGTGCTTATTGAAATTGTTAATGTTGAAGTTGCTGTAGGAATAACTTTTATTGGATTAAATGATACTGTAACACCTGAAGGAACATTATTTGCTGAAAGCTGAACTTCTTGGTTGAATCCAGAAATAGAAGTTACTTTAATAGTTGAAACATTTGAGTTTCCTTGTTGTATTGTAAGAGAACTCGGTTCAGATGAAATTGAAAAGTCAGGTGTTTGAGTCACCGTCAAAGTATAAGTTGTATATGTTGACACTCCTCCACCTGTGCCTGTTATTGTTATTGTATATGTTCCAGTAGGTGTAGATGTTTGAGTTGAAATAGTGAATGTACTATTAAATGTCGGATTTCCTGATGACGGGTTAAAATTATATGAAACTCCAGAGGGAAGTCCAGAAGCAGCAAGTGATACACTTTGTGATATTCCGCTAACTAGTGAAACTGTAACAGTTGCACTTGTACTTTGTCCTTGTGAAATTGAACATGAACTCGGATTTACATTTACAGTAAAATCGAACGGTCCAGAAACATTGGGTCCTGAATATACTCCTGAAGTTGGGAGTCTAACAGTGTTTCCATGTCCATCATCAAAATAAAAGTAGTATGAGTGACTTCCTGCTGAAAGTGTAGTTGAATACTCATATACTGCACCGCTAGTGTAGTTTCCTGAAATCATTTCCATATTATAAGCAACATTGTCAATGTAAACATTTCTGACTGTTGGCGCATCACCATTTGGGTCTGAGTACGTAACATAATAGTTGAAAGTTGTGGATATGTCACCTGAAGTTGGGTCTACATAACCATTAGTTAATGATGGCTGATTGGGCGAAATAATTTGAGTTTCAAAGCCGTCTATATATGAAGTAGTTGTTCCATAATACATTGTAAAGTTTCCTGTGCTGTTTAATGAGTAGTACATGTAGTTAAAATTAACAATCCAAGATGCGTCGTCCAACAAAGTTCCCGCTTGAAATTTTTCTGTAACAAAAGAAGTGAGATTGTATGTAGCTCCTGTTCCAAATCCGATAATGTAAAAATCAACTGTCAAGTAAGTTTCGGAAATGCACATATTATTGACAGGGACAGTTGCTTGAAGAGTTCTGTTTTTCGGACTTGTATCTGGCGCTAGAAATGCAAGAAGGTATATGTAATAAGTAGTTCCATTGCTAACTTTCATTCTGATGTGTACAGATTCCTTTTGAGTTATAGCATTTACATTTACTTCTGCATTAGTTGGCTGTGTAGTTAACATGTTATCATTCCTTAAATATCTTTTTTCTACCACTAATGAAAAAGGCGTAAGTTTGAATTTGTAAAGTACTATCAAAATTGATATGACAATTATTACTATTACAATTTTCTTTTTCATCAAACATCTACACCACTACTTTCTTCTCCTTATCAAAAAGATAATAGTTAAGGCAACCACTACAATAATAGCACCTAAAACATACGGATTAAAAATTGTTGCAAATATATTTTGAGTTGTTTTTATCTCAAAAGATTGCGATTCTACTTGCATACCGATGTAATTAACTGTTACTTTGTATGTTCCCGGTTCATTGAAATCGAAATTAACAGTCATTGTTTTTGTAGTGTAATCAAATGTATATTTTCCCGCAAGCTGGTTTAAAGTAGAGTAGTTAAACCCGCCGGGAGTCGTTATAACTACTTCAACATTTGACTCTGTAATCATTGAGTGCGGTTTTCCATATTGGTCTAAGTAAGTAATATTTATGGAATTTGCGCCAATAGTTATTGAGTTTGAACCAATATAAGCCGCTGTTGGAGGTGAAACCATTTCAACTGTTATGCAAATAGTTCCTGAAACATAATCTGATTTTTCAAACTTAAGCGTTAAGGTCAACTTCTTATTCTGGTACTTAAATGCAGGGTCTATATTCACAAAGTAGTCGTAAACTCTAGCTTTGAAAGTAAAGTAGTTATTGTCTGTCATATAAGACATATAAGTTGAGTCCACAATATTTCCTTGTTCATCTTTCAACTCTTTAAATGAAAGAGAATAATTATATATCGCATCTCCTGTTTCATTGTCAACTATTTGCCCAGTAAATATAAAGTCATAATCTCCAGGTTTATAGATTGCATAGGAATTGTGCCCAACTATTTTCACTTGTATTTGTGGAAGAATTTCTAAAACATAGTTTTTGGTTGTTCCACAACATGAGAATGTAATAGGATAAGTGTATAACGACGAAGAAGGTGTCATTATTGTAAATGTAGCAACTCCAGATGAGTCAGTTCTTTTTGTGACTGTCGTCTCTGGATAATTAACCTCTGAAGATGAAAGTATTTTCAATGTCACATCTTTATCAATTATTGGATTTCCACTTGTTTTATCGTTAACTTGTATTTTAATTTCAACTTGCGAACTTGGAGGAAACTTTAGCGAAGTAAGCAGTGTAAGAATTGGGGGCTCAATTACTATGCTTATTGTCTCTTGAGTTGAAACTGTTGTTCTCCTAACATCAGTTATCTCTAACTTGACTGTATAATTTCCTTCTGTCGTATAAACATGAGTTGCAGGATTATCTGATGATGTTCCACCGTCTCCAAAGCTCCAACTGTATTTAGAAATTGCGCCTTTGCTTGTTGACCTGAATTCTAACTGTTTTCCGATATACATCTCTCCAATTATTGTGAAAGAAGCAGTTGGATATTCAATCACATTTACTTCTTGACTTATAGTTTGAGATATAAATCCCGTGCTGTCCACAATATAAAGACTTGTTATGTGAGTTCCAGAAGTTGTAAACGAAAACTTAACAGTTTGTGTTGTAGTTTTCATCTCAACATCGTCAAATTTCCAGTGATACTCTATTATTATTGCACCACTACAAGGCTTACTAATTGAACCATCAAATGTTATTAATTCTGACATGTATGGATATGTCGGACTGTAAGTGAAGCTTGCAAAACCTGTCTTTGAGTAAACGTAGATGTTTACAGAATTCAACGCTGTTAATCCTTCATCATCAATTACTGTTAATTTAACAGTGTAATTATAATACATTTCTGAACTTAAAATAAAAGTATGTGAAACTTTGACTCCGCTCGTCGTTGTTCCATCTCCAAAATCCCAATTGCATTTTACTGTACCACCGTCTGGGTCGTATGAAGCGCTAGCATCAAAATTGACAGTTAATGGTGAAAGACCACTAGTTTTATCTGTTGCTATTTTAGCCACTGGATAAGCGTAATAAACATCTACCGTCTGAGTCTGCGATGCTGTTAAACTATCTATGTCAGTAACTATAAGTTTTACTGCATGCCAACCAAGACCATAACTCCAAGTAACAATCATACCTGTGATGTCTGTAATTCCATCACCAGTGAAGTCCCATTCATACTTAACTATTGAACCGTCTGGGTCATAAGACGCTGAAGCGTCAAATGTTATCGGTTCACCTGCGTTAGGTTCCTTTGGAAAATATGTAAAAATTGCTATTGGAGGTTTACACTTATCAGCATATATTGTTGTAGTTTGTCTAACATCTATTAAAATATCAATTATAGGTTTTATGACTCCTAAATATGAAACATTAACTACATAATTGTAAGCGCAGTCAAGATTTGTTTTAACAACATTAATTGTTACATTTCCATTTATTCCTGTAGTATATTGACTTTTAACAGGTGGCTCATGCCAAACTAATCCGATATCCTGTGAAACTATATAAACATCTTTTAAGTCTATAGTTCCATCTTTGTTTAAATCAAACCAACTGTCGTAAATTTGTTTGCTATATTGTTGGTTCATTAGATTAGAATCATAGCCATCTATTTTTCCATCTGACCCTTTCTGGTTTCCATTTGCAACATCTCCTAAAAGGTGAAAAGAGTCTTCAGTAGCGTCTAAAACAACTGTTGCTCCCGAAACTGGTTTGTTGTCATCCTTTGTTAACAAAAACACTTGACCAGCTTGTCCTATAACATAGAATAACTTAAGTTTTCCAACTAATATAAGAACAGAAACTAGACATAGAATTATCATTATAAAAACAGAGATTTTCCTGTTCAATTCAATTCCTCGTCGATGTCACCATTCAACTTCTTTTTTCTTTAAGACTATTATGACACCCACAGCAAGAAGTATTCCTCCTGAGAGCATTAGTCCATGTCCAACTGTGAAAGTAAATGCCTCTGGTGTACTAACTGTTACTGCTATTTTATTCATTTTTGATTGTGTTGAAGCTTCAAGTATTAATTTGCTTTCTCCAGATGGAAGTTCTATTGTTCCTTGCCAGATGAAATTTCCATTATATGACAAAGTATAAGCGGTGTTTTCAACAGTTACTTTTGCTGTAACATCCGTTGCCGATATAGTTGTATCATTGCAAATAAAAGTTATAGTTGTTTTCCTCTCTGAAAGCACAATCATCATATTGTCCGTTACTGTTACTCCATGTATCCTCCATTCTCCTGAAAGCATTTGATAATCTGCTGTACTGAACCATCCTGATATTGTTGCAGGATTTCCAGCTGTATCTAAAGCAGAGAAAATAAAAGTCACATTTTCTCCTATAGAATACGAAGGAGTTATAGAAATTGCAAAGGTCACTGTTACAACATATTTTCCTACGAAATAAATATCTGCAAGGTCGATTTTGCCATCAGAGTTTAAGTCATAAGTTGAATTGTAAGCGTTTTTGCCTGAAATAACTAAATTGTAGTCGATGCTATCTACTCTTCCATCAAAGTTAACATCTGGGTACTTCCAACCTTGTATTACAAATGGATGATATAGCTTTGTGTACGGAGTTACTGTTAATGTTTTTAACCCATATTCGTCATTATAGCTAGCACTTACTACATCTGAGTTGTCTTTTGCATAAATTATAATCTCATTTAAGGCACCTGCTTTATATGTCATTCCATTTGCTGGGTAAGTGTAGAGTATTGTCGGCAGAGTAGTGTCAACTACCTGAAAGTTTATGTATCCAGCAACATTTAAAGCTCCCATAGCAATTAATGCGATTCCAACTATTGCTAATATGTATCCAACATATTCTTTGTCCATTTTTCTTCTACCTCCTTTCAATTATTTCTTTAAGGAATTTTTCTAATTCTTGCCTTACAGTACCTATGAGTTGAGTGAATGAAGAAGCATGTACAGTTCCTTCAGTCAACTTCTCTTTTCCGTAATAGAATTCTACTCTATATGTTCCAGTCATTATTCGTTTTATTTTTCCATAAAGCGGTTTGTCATTAACTTTTATTGGATGTTCAATTGTGAGTGTTTTAGTTGACACTAGTACATTACCCCTCTTTTTCTTTTAACAGCATAAGCACCTATGACTATACCAATTATTCCGATACTTCCACCAATAATGTATTGTAAATTCTGTTTAATCCACTCAAGTAAATCAAACTCTTTTTCACCTATCGGTGTCATCTCAATTGTAAATTCATTTTTCCTCGCAGGTGAAACATACTGGTCTGTTTTATTTGTCGAGTAGAATCTCCCATAATTGTCCACAGCAATAATATCCAAATAACCTTCATATGGCAAATCTAATGTGATTGGAGCATAACCTTTCTCTCCAGTATACCCACTTTTAGTTTTAGTTTTGTCCGTACCATAAAATACTGTTATTGAAACGCCCATAATTCCTTCAGATGGATTATTCTTATTTACGCATCTTATACTTAATCCAGTATTTGGCAATCCAGCGCTGGGCAGAAAAGTTAGCCAAAAACTTACGGAAGACGTTTCTTTTTCTCCATTCCACGCAATTAGTTTAAAGTTGCCAGTGATTTTTTCACCAATAAGATAAGAGTTTTTAACTATTACTTTATAATCATTTTTTCTTGTTTCGTTTTCTTCAAAAGTTATATAACCTGTCCCTGAAACTTCAAATGGAATTGCTTTATCCACTTTGATTATCAATTCAAAACCTCCTTTAAGATTCAGTTTATTAACTAAGTCCATCGTAAGAGTTGCAGACTCTCCTGGTTGAATTTCAACATTTCCTCCCTTAAAATTCTCTATACTTACGTCAAGATATTTCTCTGATACAATAATTGCATCTGCTAATTCGCTTGAAATATCCATAGTAAATAGCCATGAGCGACTACTAAGAGGTAAATATGCGATATAATTATCAAGAGGAGGCTTACCAAAAGCATAATAATCACCATACGGGTTAAGACTATTTATTCGTGGTAAATATGGTTTAGGAACTTTCCCGAAAACACTATGTGCTGTTCTAGGGTCATACACGTTATCAATTTTTGCTTCTTTCGGCGCATAAATTTCTTGAGATGCTATATAATCACATAAACTTAAACCTTTAGGTCTTGTACCGTTAGGTTCAACATCTTCTGGAAAAGAATTATATATATCTGGAGATATTGGGTAAATTTTATCCCAGAAATGGTCAACATTTGTGGGTGGATGATACCATCCGGGGTAATCGTAGATGTTACATGTAATATCGGTGCCAGTAAGTAGTCCTTCTGCTAACAAGTCATTTATTACTGGTTGTGTAGTTCCGTCGAACCATTTGTTAAAGTGATTATAATAAACAGAAAATTGTTTAGAACCTGGAATATTATACAAAACATTACCTTTAAAGATATTTTGAAATACATCATTAGGGTCCCCCATCCAATAATAATAATATGCTGTCGGACTGTAATAACCTTCAGTCCAACCTAACAATATCGGCATAAGAGTAGTACTATAATCATTTTCACTCCCGGAAAATGTGTTTTGTGGACAGATTGGTACTCCTCCTCCGACAGGTTGTATTGTGAGTATGTTAGTTGTAGTGAATGGTTTAGAAATAACCGTGTCATCTCCTATTGTAAATTTGAGGCTCATTTTTAGCCATTCTGAGCTATCTTTACTGTTTGTAAATGTTATGTCTCTCGAATATTGTTGATTTTTTGTAATTGACGTAGTTGAAATATCTATTAAATATGCATCTTTACTACTTAAATATTCTGTATACTCGCTTGGTATAAGCGGTCCAGTATTTGCCCCCACGGTTTTAGTAACACGAACAAGAAAAGGTACATGTAATTCAGCTTTGTCTAAGTCAAGTGTGTAAACATCCACTTGTACTGGTTCTATTGAAATTTCCTCATTATATATAGGTTTTCTTAATTGTTTGAATTGTATTCCATTAAGAACGTCCCAATAACGTAAAGTTCCATAAGTTTTAGGTATAACGGTTATTGGTTCTGAATTTATTTTTCTCCAAGGAACATACCAATAAGGAGGGTACTCGTTTGATTGCCATACATTAACTTGGATTTCACTATTTATTTTAACATTTGAAGGTAATGCGGTTAAGTTTACATTTTTAACTAATGTTTCATTAAATGTAACAGGTTTAAATTCTGTCATCAAAGTGTCACTTACAACTCTCCAGACTGCCCCTTTATATTCTTCACCAATTGGAGAACCTGTTTTTTCAAGATAAAGCTGTGATACCCCCCAGAGGCTTAATGGATAAACAAATCTAAAGAATACTCCTACAACAAATCCTAACAACATTCCGACTACTAAGGCAACAACTAATAAATGTTTTTTATTCATTTTTATCTACCTCACCATTAACCTTGCAATTATGTCATAACAAGCATGCATTCCAATCAGAACAGTAATATCCTTCGTGTAAACCATAAAGTATAAGAACCAAAAACCTCCAACATAAGCAGTAAGAGTCCGGACAATCATTTCTGGACCAGTATAACTCATTATCGTGTGAAGTCCAGCCCATAAGGCATTACTTATCATTCCTCCAACCCATGGGCTCTTAACAATTTTTGCTAACAAGTATGGTATTATTCCTCTGAAGACTAATTCTTCTCCTGGAGCAACTAAGAAAGCTAATTTTCCAATGTCATATAACAAGTTTGCGTCTATTCTCAAATTCTCCGCAAAACTCATAAAGTTAATATAAACTGGCGCTAACGGATTATAAAGTTGTGGATTTGTCGGAAACTCTGTAATGTAAGGTTTCCACAAAAGTAATGAAAAAGTGTGAGTTGACGTTACTTGAATAACTACTGCTGTTATCAAAAGAGAGAATAACCCCACTAAAGTGTAAAGTATATACATCAAAGCTTCTCTATGTTCTTTCCAGTCAGTTATTATACCAGATAAAGAGAAAATTGTTATACTACCAAGAGTCATAGAAGTAAAAAGAAATATTACAATAACTTCAAAAATGTTTGACATAGCTAAATGAAGTAGTATTCCTACTACTGCAAAAGAAAGAGTTAAAATGATAACGTAAAGTAATGGACTGTTATCTATGATTTCTTTGAAGTCATCAACATCGAATTCGGGAATTAACTCCAATTTTTATTCTATCCTATAGTAATTTCAACTTTTTCATTTTATTATAACATTTAACACACAGTATTCTAAATAAAGGAGCATATGGTCCTCTAAGGTAAGCGGCTTCATCTGGTTTGGCGTAACAGTATTGACCTTTCTTAATCATTTTGTCACAGTTTCTGCATTGTGCACCAGTTTGTCCTATTATCCAAAATACATTATCTACTTTGGTTCTAAACCAATCATTACTTTTCTTTGCCATTTAATCCCAAACTCCAGTTTTTTCATTTTTTATGTTTTATTTCTTTCATTTTTAGCCAATCCTTCCAATTTTTTTCTCTTTATTAAATTGTTTTATTGCATCTCTCTTATCAGAAAAACTATAAATAGTGAATGGAATTCCTTTTCTGGTAGTATAAAAGACAAGATAAGTCTTTGTTCGAGTATGATAACCTAAGTTCAAATACATTGTAAGTGTAGGGTCTTTAGGGTCTTGAGGGTCAACCATTTTTACTTTAAAGATTGGTTTTACTCCTTCCTGTATAAGGTTTATGAGAACAACGTTGCCTAAAATATCGCTTCTGTACATAGGATTTTCTTCTGTCATTTATAATTCACCTCTTATTCTTCTCATTCAATCAAACGTTCTTTTCCTTTTAAGGCTTCTCTATGAGAAAGTATTCCTAAAATTAGAGTCTTAAATTTATTGAAGTATCTTGGTTTTATCATTATCCAATATGGATTATTAGGAACTTTTTTGTACTCAATACCTAATTTATCTAATTTACGTCGTATCTCTGGATAATCAAATAATGAAATCGAATCTGGTTTTATTTTACCAGCAACCCACAATTTATATGCTTCTTTGCATAAAGCATCTTCGTATTCGAAAATGTTTCCAATCGTCGTTAATCCTAATTCAAGTTCCCCAGCAGTCACATTTCCAAAACGAGAACCTAAGGACTTGTTGTTTTTAAGACGTTTGATGATTTCTTCTCGCGATGGCGTTTCCAAATATTTTTTACGTAATTTTTGTCTTATTGACGGATTTATTTTTAAGCAAGAGCTTTTAGAAAATTCAATTCTAGCGTCACCGCTCGGAAATTTTAATTTTACTCGACAACTTAAGAAAGGTTCTTCTTTCATCAATCTAATACTCCTGGTTCGCCTTTAGCCACTTTAATACAATAATCCATCAAATCTTTGAAACCATCAGCCATTCTCTTTCTGAAAACTTTTTGAGCCACAAACATGCCGACAGCACGCTTCTGACCATACTTTTTCCTTAAATGTTCAGCTAATTCTCCAATCTCACGTTTAGACAAATCGCTTATTCTTTCTCCTGGTTTAAGCAAGCCAATAGCAATAGCTTCTCTAGTCATTAATCCTTTTCTAAGTTCTGGAATATATTTTGGTCCTCTTCCTGGAGCACCTCTGTCTTCTATCTCAAAAGTTGTCGGTTTAACCGCATATCCTTTTCTATGTATTATTTTTCCTTTTCTCTTATATGTTGTTGGTTTTACACGAAACCCTTTTCTATGTACAGTTAATTTTGCTCTTTTGGTCATCTTTTCTATTCCTCTTATTAAGCATTAAACTTTTGTTTAGACTAAAAAAGGGGAAAATAAAGTTTGTTGGGTGTTAACGGCGTCTTGAAGCAATGATTAGGTAGACTGCACCAACAGCTCCAAGTAATAGCAATATTGCACATATGAGTAGTAATGTTGGAATTTGCGTGTTGAATATGACTATTGTCGGCGGAATGTATGGTGTGTTTCCTGGAGGAGCAAATTCAACTTTGTACTCTAAAGCGCTTGAGTGCGTTCCTTTTATATAGACGATTCTGTTAGATGAATCATAGTACCAACATTTGTCATAGTTTCCTAAGTCTGATTCACTTGTAACTTTGTATGCAGTAATGTCTTGTCCGCCTGCAAAAACTTTTGAAGGCATAGTTAAATCTGTGCCATGATATACTTTAATTATGCTGACATCACCAGATGTTGCACTTACAGATGCTATGAGTTCTTTTGTTTGAGTATTGTACGAAACTGAACTAAACGTTACACTTGAAGAATTGCTAATGTAAACCCACAAATTAGCATTATCTGTTAGTGCTAGTTGTGCGACGTTTTGTTGCGTTAAAGTTAGAACGTTTGAAGCTCCTGCTGTAGAATTTGTTGTAAATTCAAAACCTTCAGTTGTCTCTCCTGAACCATTATACACTAGTATATCGTGCCAATAAAATGCCAAGTAATAAGTTGTTCCATTACCTATTCCCGCAGTCCAACTGTAACCCGCAGTGCTGTTTAATGTAGCTGTTGCATTCACACTATTATCGCTTTTTAATATAAGTTTTACTGTTGCACCGTCAAGGTATCTTGTTCCAGAATAGTCTGCAATTGCATGGTTAAACTGTAAACTGGAATCATAGACTGTATCTGCAAACGCTGAACTGATGAAAAACAAAGAAATTATTGAAAACAGAAATAAGGTTATGAATATTTTCTTCATAGTCACTGTCCTCCTAGTTTAGGAGGCTTTACTGAAGGATGTTGAATGTGAAACTGCCTAATTCTACATAAGATGTTGGGTGTGTTCCGTAAGTCTTGAAGTACGATTCGTTGGAGAAGGCGTATAGCGTAATAGTTATTATAGCACCGTCACCGGCACTTAAACCGCTTGCATCAAATGATAATGTAAATGTATGTATTCCTTCACTTAGAACTCTACCATCTGTTGCTATATCTCTTGTCAATTTCGACGGGTCTACTGTGAATCCAAAGTTTCTATTAGTACTCGAAACAGAATACAATGCAGGAATATTTGAAACAATAAGTTTGTTGCTTCCGCCGAGAGTGGTGCTGTCTGCTACGTTTATTACTACAAGTATTTGTCTGTCAATAGTCTTTATTGGGTCGTAAGTATTCATTATTCCAGTGTCATCGTCTGGAGGACCAATCATTACTGTAAACGATGGATAAACGCTTGTTCCAACATCATAGTCTCCACCACTTGATAATGCTGTACCATCTGGCTTATATACTTTTATACCATACGAGGTGTCCATTGTGTAGAAGTCCAATGTAACATAGTGGTTCGACGCAGAAGGACTTGTCTCATAAGGAATTGTTATGTCGTAATATTTGAACCATGTTTTACTTCCAGTTCCTGTCTTGCTTAGATAAACCCAGTATCTATCCCCACTTGTAAGTGGATTAGTTGTAGTGTAAGTGTTTGTAACTGTGCCATGCTCAAGCTCTTCTTTGGTGGAATACTTGTAAATATAAATCGAAACACCTGTCATCGTTGAACCTTTCCAGAGGTCATTCACTGTAAATACTGTAGGTAATGTAAGTTTGTATTGTGTTGGTTGCTGTATTATTTGCTGTGGCTGTGTTGGTAAATTAGTTACGTAATAGAATATTCCAACGACTGCAATTAAAACTACTGCTATGAGCGCTACACCCAGCAAAACCATTTTATCGGATTTTCCACGAGTCATGTTTTAAACGACCTCCTAAATTTATTCACGAAATAAATATAGGCAACATTCAAATATATATAATTTACCATTATAAAATTTTTTATAATCCAAAAACTTAAGAAAATTTATCGTATAAAAAATTTTATCATCAAAAGTTTGTCAATTTTCAGAATGATAAAAATTTTTATTATGTTATTTTCTTTTAGATTTAATAATTAGATTGTTTTCATAGCTTACTAATACGATTAGAGTTGAAAACAAAATTATTCCACACACTACAATTATCATCCATTCCTTCGTAGCTATTGTCCAGAATATACTGAAAGCAAAAAGAATAAAAGATAAAATTGTAAGAAATGTTAATCCTTTAAATGAAAAGACTTTAGCTATAGTAAAAGGATATTTTTTCAATAAATAAAGCATTTCTTTCCCATTTTCGTATTCAATTTTTATGTTTTCCCTGTCAATTATTTGTTTTAAATGATAAAGCACAATATTACGGACGCTTACTTTACTACTGAACTCTTCAGATTCGGACAACAAATCAATTGCTTCTTCTAAGAATTCCTCTTTGCTTATTTTTCCTGTCTTCTTACACATGTCTTGAAGCAATGCAAGAAGCATAACGTCTGTTTTAAACACATTTTTCTTTTTCTCTTCCATCATTTTCTCACCTCTTTTCGCAAATATGGAACAGCTGATTTTAACAACCTAATAAATGCAGGATGAGAACACTTAACTTCATAAAACTTTATTCCCCTAACGTCAAAACTTACATGACACCCAGCCCTATACTTCACTTCTTTAGCTTTGTAAACTCCATATTTTTTTCCTCTACCATGAAGAGATAAGTAATAGTGCCCATAAGGTGTTCCATCTATCTGTTTTCCTTTTCGCAACATCACATGGTAAACTTCAAAGAAGTTGTCAGGAATCTTCTCGAATTTATGAATACAAACAAAACGGTAAGGATACATATGGGGATGTCTCTTTATTGCCGAAGCTATATGTTCTGGTCTCTGCGGAATTATTTTGATAACCATCAAACAATATTGTGTTCGTTCAACTTCCTCTTTAACACTCATGACAACATCACATTTTTTAAAAAATCAAAACAAAAACAATATCGAGCTTAACTATAACTTTTAATATATTATTTGTGTTTTGCTATTCTTATTTGAAATCTAAGTTTGCGTATTTCGAATAAAAATTTTAATTTCTTCTCTCCAAGGCAACTCTTGTAAAAATGGATAAATATATTTAGCACAATATTGATAAACACTATTACAATATTCTTCTCCAAGTTGTTTTCTTATTTGTTCAATTACAACATCAACAATCCAATATATTATTGTTTTTCTATGTCTCTCAATTGCAAAGGCTTTATTGAAATAAGTGTCTAAATATAAAGAACGAACTTTGTAAAATATTGAACCTATACTATTTGTTTTTAGCGAAAGTCTTGAAGCAATTTCAGACACTATAAAAACTTTTCCTGACTTAACATACTCGTTTACTTTAGAGTACTTTGATGGTGCGTGAATAAATCCAAAGGGTGGTTTAAGAGATAACAACAACATTTTTAATATTTTTGTTAAATCTGTAACTTTCTCTTCAGATTTCATCAAATCTTCCAATGCTGGTAAACCATAGTTAGCCACTAACTGTTCATATAAGCTTCTCGGAATTACTATCTGGTCTTCACTCACAGGTTTTGTTTCAATTAACTTCTGTAAAGTTTCTTTTTCTACTGCAACTTTAGTTCCATCAGCAATAGATTTAGCCTCTTCAGCAATTTCTTTCGGAATAACAGTGTGCCCAGGCGGTATAGATTTTGAAGAGACCTTCTCTATTTCCTCTTTGTTTAATATAACTTGTTCATTTGACACTGGCACTAATGTTTTTCCTTCCTCTAAAACTTTTACTATGCCTTGTCCAATTTCTATTTCTAAAGATTTCTTTAATGAAACTTTACGTTCTTCTTCTATTTTCTGTATCAACTGTTTAGTAGGAACCGTCTCTTGTGGATAAAGTTTATGATATAAATCAAAAACGTCAGTATTTGGACGCTCAATAGCGCATGGAGGCATAGCACTCAATAAAATCTTTATTTGGTCAGCTTCAGGACCAAACTTTAAAACCATCATATGTTGTTCTAGGAAGAAGCGGCTCTTAACTAACATTTTAAGGTTTATTTGCATTTCTTCATTGGGAATGTCTCCGAAAGCATAGTTAATATCCCTATCATTTGTAGTGTGAAATATCATTAACGCCCCTTGCTGTGATGGAAATTGTGTTTTTAATTGTCCAGGCATTTGTGTTAATGCTATAACGTATATCCCTAAACCTCTAAACTGCAAAACTAAATCTGAAACGTCGACTGCTGAACCATATTTCTCAGACGAGAATAATCCCCCAACCATTTGTTGTGAAGGAACAACTGTTTGCGCTTCGTTTAAGTAGAAAGTCAGTTTGGCTGTAGGATTTTTTGATTTATAATCTATCCAACTATATATCCACCATTTATTTATTAAATAAGCTGTGTATTCGTCTAAGTGTCCCATATACATTTGAATAAAAAGTGGAGACTTAGCCAACTCATCAAAATTTATAGCTGTACTAGCCTTCCCATTGCTTACAAGTTCAGATGATAAAATAAGTGATGAAAGCGTTTTCTTAATTAGAGACAACTCAAATTCGTACTTTCTCTCAAACTCCATGTCACTTATCTTCTCTTTAATCCACAAAAAGTTCTGCTTTTTCTCCAGTAACCTCTTAAGGAAGTAACGCAAATTGTTTAAATCCCAATCTTCAGTAGCAACATTTTTTATTATCAAATCTACAAATTCCACTACATCTTTGTCTGGAGGTTTATTGAAAAGTAACGGATAAGCATGTGGTTTTCCAGCTAAAGATTTTAGAGGAATCGTGAAGAACTTGCAGCATGTTGGAAGATATTTCGGAAGGAGATTCTTGTTTGAATAAGGAATGAGTATGTAACTGTTTATCTTCTCAGGAACACATTTCTGGATTTTAGTTAGCTTCTCAAATTCTTTCTTATAGTATTTTTCGTTCAGTGGCATTATTGTATAAATCATTTCTTGCGCTCTTTTTACGTTTAAGCTTATGTCCACAACAGTGTAGTTATTGTTGACAAACATATGGATAAAATTAATTCCAGCAATTGTCTTCCCAGCACCTGTTTTACCAATCCCTAAGATTATTGATGTGTTTGCTAAATCTTTAGGTGTAAGCGTGTAAGGAGAAATTTCAAGTTCTAACTCTCTCAGTCTTTCTCCAAACTTCATTTGTTCCAATATGCCAACTAGCAAATCATAGTTTATCTCAAAACCAATTAAGTTCTTTCTCTCATATTCTGTCAGATTTCCTTCGCCTGAAATTCTATAAGTGATTGGCTCTTCTTCCTCTTCTTCACCTTCTTTTTCTTTTCTTTGTTTTTCAATCATATCTTTTATTGCATTAGTTCTATCATAAGCTTCAACTGAGATTCTTTCCAGTTCACTCATTAAAGACAAACTAAGTTCAGTAAGTTGAGGAGTAGAAAGAGATTTTAGCAAATATTTAACAAATCTGTACTGTTCGAACTTTTTAATCAAACTTGCGTTTAAGGAGAGAAGCTCTTTTATTTGCTGATGTCCAATTAATATTTTAGACGCTGTTTGCAGTAACGTGAAGATATAAGCTTCGCAATTGTTCATTCTCTGTTCAAACTCTGACGATGAATAAAAGGCTCTAGCAAACTCATCAATAATTGGACTCCAAACACGTAAAATACGCTTAAAACAAACATTTGTTGGTTCTATCTTCCTTGACGTTTTTGGAACTTTTGTCTCTGACGTAATTTCATACTCTACAGGCATTATGTTTGATTCTTTCTCTGCAGATAATGCTTCTAAAAGTGTGTAAACTTCTGCCATGTCAATTAAGTCATTAGCGTAAATGCTAATCCAAATTTCACTTATAATGTCATACAACAATTCTCGAAGCTTCATGTTAATTTTGTTAAGTGTGTACTGCAACCTATATTCTTTTCTTAGATACGAAAGTGATTCTAAATCCATATCTATTTGTTCATTAAAGTTAATATACTTAAAACTTTCACTTATGTACCGTGTCGCTTCGTTTACAATAGCATCGGCATACTCAAACATTTGCACTTCTGTAAGTTTCTTTCTAACATTAGTCCAGTAATCCCACTCCTCTATCAGCTTTAATAATTTTGGATTTTGAATGTTTATCTGTTTAAAGAAGTTTTTGGCATAAAATCCAAAATAAATAACGTTTTCTAATGGAAGTTCACCTTTCCTGAGTTTAATTAATATTTGCTCAAATTGAGAAGCTAAATAAGAAAGTTTAAACCTTCTGAACCTATATGTTGGAACTTCCATTGCCAATTTAAATCACTCACTCAGTTTTTGGAGGTTGGGGTAAAGATAAAGTTTCGTCTGCACGTCTCATTCCTTGTACTCTCATTCTTGACAGTTCACCTTTCTTCAGTTCAGATGCTCCAGTAACTAAAGCGTCTAAAAATGTAATTAACGCTTCAACATTACTCAAAATCATTAACAAAAGCAGTTCTAAACTCCATTGAGTCCCCTCTATTGGACTAGTCACTTTTAGGAAACAGTATTCTTCACTTGCAAGAAACCTTGGAGTTTCTGCCTTTAAAATTTGATAAACATTTAATGTAGCATCAATTAGCTTCTTGTTTTCTGCACTAACTTCTATTATCTTGTTAAAAATTGTTTCAGGATTCACTTTGACTTCTGTAGTATATACTGATTCAGGATGCATGCTTAAGATTAAACCGTGTGCTTGTTGCATGGAACATAAAGCTTCTAAAAGTTGACTGCCTTCTTTTTCGCATAAAAGCTTGTAAGCTAATTTTCTTCCAATTCTTCCATGAAGATTCAAAGCAAAGTCAGCTATAACTTGTTTTTTTGCAAGAAGTTCATTCATTACATAGGCAAGTTTATCCAATTGTTCTTGAGTCATTCAGTTTTCTCCTTTTCCTTCTCTTTTTCTTCAGTTGTAGGAATAGTTGTTGGAGGTTTAGGTTTAGCCTCTGAACCATAAACTAATGCTGACAGTTTCTCTTTTAAGACATCAATTTTCGATTTATTCTCTGCAATTGAAGGAATAAGAGATTTTAATTCTTCTTCAAGAGCTTTTGGTACTCCAGGTATTCTTGAAACTACGCCTGCCGCTTTTGATACCAACGAATAAGCAGACATCATATTACTACTAACAGATGAAAGGTCAGCAGTTGCTTTATCAAGTCCTTCTTTGTAAATATCTGCTAATTCTTTGTATCTGTCTCTTTCTGCTTGAACAATACGTAAATATGCTAATGAAGGTAAAGCTTCTAGGACTTTTTCAGTGTACAAACCTAAAGCGTCAGCTATTAAACTGTACTTCTTAATGTTAAGAAATTTCTCTTGTCTATATTTTTCGTCTTGAAGAGGCATACACATTAAAACTCTTAATTCTCTTTTCCCAATATACTGATATACTTGTTCTTTTCCATATTTAAGCTCCTTGCCCCACATTTCAACTACTGGAAAACCGCTAACCCATGGAACAACATTCCATGCTTTAAATCTCATTTTGGTTCTTTTTGTAGCATACTCTATCGGAGGAGCATGAGCAAACCAATAAATGTAAACACCTTGAGTTAATGAGGCTATTGCGTATACTTTTGGTGGGTTTGTTAATCCAAAGTGTATTGCTAACAATAGTCTTGCTAGTTCAGCAACATTTATTTTTTCTTCAACTGTAAGTTTGTTGTATTGTTCTATTAGTTCTAGTTTCTTTATCTTTTTAACTAGAGTGTCAAGAGACCTATCTGGATTAGTGCTTGGGTTTGGTATAAGCTGTTTAAGAAATTCATCTATAAGTTCATAATATTTTTCTAAAAAATCGAGATTAGTCACATTATTCTCAGATTCAAATTCCCCTTTTTCTATATTGTACACTTTTATTTTTAGCTGTTTTACTGTTACTAAATCTTTTGGAAGTTCATCTAAAACCCAATCTTTAGCTTTAAAACTTGCTAACATTCCAGATTCATCATAGATTTCGCAGGCAAATGGTGGTAATTTGTAAACTCCGAACTTCTTTGAAAATTTGAAATATCGAATTATGAAAAGTGCCGGATAAGTTACTATTAAACATGCTAAAAGTATTCCCCAAAGTGCTCCTGTAACTCCAAAACCGATTAATGCGGCAAAAAACCAGAAAATAGCTAAAGTGAACAGTTCATCTCTTTCAATCATTTAACAATAACACTCCTAAATTCTTCTCCTTTACTGCTTTTGCTTTTTCTATAGCTCGTTCCTATTAATACCGCTACAAATAATGCTAATCCTCCGAAGAGATAAGTTGTTGTTTTAATATCTCCTGATTCTTCTATGAATATTTGCTTTATTGTGCCTTTAAACTCTTGAGTGAACATGTTAAGAGTGTCCCTAACCATTTTAACATTTGTGTCGATGTCTCCTATTTTCTGATATGCTAAGTTCATTTTTTCACTTATCGAAGAAACCGTAACGTTAGAAAGGTAAGTTAAAGAATCAGAAATCCATTGTAGTTTCGGAATTACTGTGTTGTTAATCATGTCTCTAATCTGCATTACTATTGCAAGGATAGTTTCAAGCATAGATTCAATCTTGTTAAGTTGTTCAACTTCTGGCTTAGTGTAAGTGAAGACAGTGAATATTATTCTAATCCAAACGTTTGCTGGAACAGTATATAATGGGTCCGCTACGATGCTGTAAGTTGCATTGCTTCCGATTAAGAGTCCAATATTTCCCATCTCTGTAGTTTTAAAGTTAGTTGTTACAGTGTAGTTTGGATAAAAGATTTCACCCTTTTCAGTGTAACGTGGACCAGTAAGGTCGTAAGGAGTAAAAACGTATCTGTCTTCAAGTTTTGCTTGTTCAAACTTTAATCCACCATAAGCGTTTACTTCTGAAGTGAAGTTTGTATATTTTGGAATCTTAAAAACTATCACTGCAGGCAATTCTACATGTATCAGTTGGAATATTGTCAGTTGGTCTCCAGCAAAGAATTTTGCCAATTTATATATGCTGTCGTAAATGTATGTTATTCTGTTGATGTCGTCAATGTAGAAAGATTTTGGTATATGCGTGTAGTTCATGTATGAAATAGTCAGATTGTATTGTCCAGTGTAGTTGAGCCAAAACCTTGCCCATCCTCCTTCAGTCAGTGCCGTCCATGATTCGCCTGTTTCAATTCTAGTAACTGTAACTTGTGCACCGTTTACTAATGAAGAATTTAAAGTTCCATCTGAAAATGTTTCAATTAGGTCTACTCGCACACGAAGGTTTTCTGATAATTGTGCATTAACTTTAATCAAAGGAGCAACTGTTGAGAAGAGCAACACCATCATATAAATTATTACAGGAATTTTCATTTTTATTTACCTCCTCTTTTTCACTCCATCTTCAACTAACTTTAATCCAACAATATCACTTACGCCTGTAGGTTCAGGAAAAACTATTAAACTTAAACCTACAAAAATCTCTAAAGGATAAGGCAAAAACGACAGTTTTGAAGTTAAAGTTTGTTCTGCTCCGTTTAATTGTAGAGTTGTAGTATTGACTAGTTTTACGATTGGTTTATATTGACGCAATCCTGTATGATAGAGAAAATAGAAGAAAGCAAACAGCGGAATAATTATCACTATAAAAGAAGAAAATAGACTTCCTTGTAGCAATACATAACAGATTATGATTAAACATGCATATTTTAATGTTGTCTTCACTACTTCATACTCAGAAGATAAGAAATACTTATAGAAATGCAGAGTTATGAGTAAAATGGCAAAATATGATGCTAGCGGAATAAGTTCATTAAGAAATGGAAACCCAATCATTTAAAACTCGTTCACTATACTGGTTTGAATGTTGACTCTTTAGGTTTTGCTCTCAACTCTTTAGGCACGTTAACAGCTCTGACAACATTCTGTGAATTGATTACGTAGATTGGCATCCCATCTGGATTGTATTTCTTTAGTCTCTTAACTCCTATGAGTACTAATTTTACTTTTAGTGTTGTTCCATCTTTTAGTTTGTATGTGTTCCAATTTTCTGAAACTTCTTCAAAGTCTATGTCATCTGCTTGGGTAATATCTTCAGGTGTTATGTGAACCGCCACTTCTACTTTTTCCATTTGTTCATCTCCTTAGAAATTTCTAAAACTTCAATTATTATCCTGACTTTACACTTTTCCCAATCATTTTCATCAACATAAGGTTCGCCAAGTTCAGTCATTTTTAATAAATCCAATAAGTCATAACATTTCTCGAAAGCGCAAATATATGCATACTCTCGAAAAGGCTCAATGTCACCATCTCCTTCACTTTCATATTTTGGCTTTCCTTCAATAATTACTCTATTCATTATTTTCACCACTTTAATTGTAATCCAGTCATTTTTACTAGTCCAGCATCTTTAAGCAATCTTTCTAACTCTGAAACTAACGATTTTCCTTCTTCATCGATTTCATCAAAGAGAAATTGTTTAGAGTTGAAACTCACTACGATTAAGCATTTATTTCCTTTAGACAGTTTTACAGTATAGTTTGGATGAAATCCCTGCGGATATTCTCTCAGTCTTTCGGTTGTTGCTTCAACTTCTAATCCTTTTTCTGAAGCAAATTTTTCTATTGTCTTTAAGGGTTTAATCATGCGAACCATATTTATCAACCTTCCCAATATTCTTTTTCTAATTCTTGAAGTTCTTTACTCATACCTTCCAATTTGTAAACTTCTTTTATAGCATCCCAAAATTTTAGAGGTTTGCGAAATCTAACAAAATTCTTCTCTGTATCTACATAACCTATATATCCATCAGATACTACACCCCAAATTTTATCTCGCTTTAGTTTTCTAGCTGATTCCGAATAAATTAAAACAATCCAGTATTCATTTGCATATTTCTTAGCATTTTCTATAGCCTTTTCTTCACTTACTTCCATCGCACTATCAAAATGGTAATAATTCCAGTCTATTCTTCCTTCTTCTGCAGCTCTTGGAATAGCTTGATAAAAGATTGATACAAAACCACCCCAAGTTCTATACATTTCTATTTTCCTCTCCTGCAATCTATATATGACTTAACAATACCTACAACAAATGCAAGAACACCTAAAATGAATACGGCAATATCATTTTTTAACAAAGCTATAACTGCTTCCACTAATACAATTCCAGTCAAAAGAAGAATTACTGTCAGAGTCAGCATAAACAACAAATCTTTCTCACTTTTAGTGATTATAGCGCCAATTATTGCAAGTGTAAAAATGCGGCAAAATGAAGGTAGTATAAAAATGAAAGGCACATCTACTCCGATTGTATAAGTTAAAATAGATACTATTGCCCAAACTATATATGCAATGTTAATGTAATCAACTATTTTTTCTTTCAACCTTCTTTTATCTCTCCGAAGATTTCCTTTTCCCATTCATCCAAAATTTTCTTGATTGTAGATTGTAACTCATTTTTCTCATAGAATCTATCAGCATATAAAAAAGCATCGACAAATTTCAGTCGCAACTTTTTCACTTTCTCTCGCATTTCAGATAAAGCATCATTATATCCATCGTAGTAAGCAATAACTTGTATTTCTCGACAACTTTCTTCATCCGCCAAACTCATCTAATCTCCTTAAATGAACAACCAAATGAAAAACAATACAAGACACACTAACCCAGCAATTCCAATTTTCTTTCTTCTAGTCCACCAACTTTTCTTGTAAATCGTCATTCCACACTTTGGACATCTAACTTCAACTACTGTTGGTCCTCCTTTTCCTTTTACTTTTGGAATATTTTCAGAGAATACATATTCACACGATGGACACTTAAAAGTTACAGTTTGAGTTGGAACTTTTTCTGGAATAACTTTTGTTTCGATAACTTCTTGCCTACTTTTGAATCCTAACTTAGGTGTTTCTGCCACTATTTCAGTTGTATTGTTTTCAGTTAATGTTTTTGAAGGTAACTCTATTTTTTGTTGAGGTAATGGTTCAATTGCTTTTATGACTTTTAGCTCTTGAATTAAGACTTTCATATTTTCAACTTCTTTTTCTAAAGACTCAATTTTTTGTTTCAAAGCCAATGGAAGCAACGGAATAGTATTATCAAATTTACCTACTATCCATCTCTCATTGTCTCCATTAGTTAAGAAAAAGACAGATGTACCAGCTTTTCGTAAAAGTCTTACAAAATTCAAAGCTTCTTCGTCAGTCTTTAACCCAATTTCTTCAGCTTGAATTCTTTTTCTATCTTCTGACATTTAATCCCTCTTTAAAATCTAATTTTATTAAAT
>Ga0078972_1006019_pt1 | contig 29628 bp, 18 predicted proteins | sample YelNatPaOPGAMG01_FD_67568 | JGI IMG/M metagenome (GOLD analysis project Ga0078972, IMG submission 67568) | Hot spring thermophilic microbial communities from Obsidian Pool, Yellowstone National Park, USA - OP-RAMG-01 (SPADES assembly) (version 2) | ecosystem: Environmental > Aquatic > Thermal... | reverse complement strand
AAAAGTAACCAAAAAAAGTCTCCACGATTGAAGGCTGAGGCCTCTTCGGAAGGTACCCATACTGTCGTCCATAACCAACCCGGCCTCAGCCCGCACCAATCGTGGACGTCCCCCCGCAGGCCTGCTAAGGGCCAGAGCAAGAGCTAAATCCCGTTTCTGAAAAGGAATTTCTTTCCTGAACGTGAATCCAAAGCGCGTGGGCCAGGGCAAAACAGGGGAGCCAAGGCTGGCAGAGCGGGAGGAATTTTGTTTTGCCTTTCCCGCGATAGAAAATCTTACAGTTGGCTTCACCGCCAACTGGTAGATTTTCTTATGCGGGATTTGGTTACTTTCTTTCATCAAGGAAAGAAAGTAACTCAGGGTTTAAGGGGTGAAACCCCTTGAACAGTCTTCATTTTGCTAGTAATTCCAACATTCCGGCAGAGCGGGAAGGCTATTGTTTTGCCTTTCCCGCGATAGAAAATCTTACAATTGGCTTCACCGCCAACTGGTAGATTTTCTTATGTGGGATTTGGTTATTTTATTAAGCCCGGATTGCGCATCAGGAGAACAAGCGATCTGATGCGCAGTGGGTAGACCTTGCGCGTTGGCATCCGGGCAAACCCCGCTGGAACGCAGTGGAAGCGGCCGCTTAAGCCCGGATTGCGCATCAGGAGAGCAAGCGATCTGATGCGCAGTGCGCAGGCCTTGCGCGTGAGCATCCGGGCAAATCCCGCTGGAACGCAGTGGAAGCGGCCCACAGGGCACATTGCGCGTTTTTTTAAAGCGCAATTGCTCTCAATCTTCATTCACCCACCCAGTCCCCTTCAATTAGCCATTGCCTTTGTCTATTGTCCATTAGCTCTCAAGGAGTTAGCAGAAGAATAAACAGTTGATGCATTCCAGAAGTTTAATAGGTATTCAATCACTGACAGCAAACTGTTTGCAAGCCAGGTTGTACGATAAGACATTGGACAAAAAATGTTAATTTTGTGTATCTTTATTAAATTTAATATTAAACATATTGCTATTTGTTAATTTAGATATAATTTATAATGACATCATACATTTGTATATTAAAATACTGTAATTTAATATTTTATAAATTTATCTTATTTATATAAATACCTTTTTATCCTATTTTATATCCTTAATCGATTTTGATTTATGTTTATTTATTACGTATATTTGCCTCAACAAAATAGTTCACAACCAAAAACAACATACCATGACAACAGCAGAATTTTCCAGTGAGCTTCTGAGCCTTGAACCCAGCTTGGAACGGTTTGCCCTGAGTCTGACATCCGACAGGGAAAGAGCCAAGGACCTGGTGCAGGAAACCTATCTGAAAGCCCTCACATACAGGGAACAGTTCGAAGCTTTCACCAACATGAAAGCCTGGACATTTACCATCATGAAGAATACCTTCATTAACAATTACAGGCGGTCAAAGCGTGAACGGAACACCCTGGATACGGCAGGCGATCTGAACCATGTCAGCTTTGTTCAGGAAACCAGAGGAAACTCTCCTGAATCGCATTATTCAACAAGAGAAATTACCCGGGCAATTGAAGAACTCGAAGATGATTACCGGATTCCTTTTGAAATGCACAATGCCGGCTACAAATACAAGGAAATCGCTGATCATCTTGGGTTAAAGATCGGTACGGTAAAGAGCCGCATCTTCTTCACCAGAAAAAAGCTGATGGATGCCCTGAAAGATTATGCCTGATATTTTCAGGAAATGAAAAAAAGGTGTTTCCCCTATCGGAAACACCTTTTTTTATGGGGTTTTGTTTTGCCCTTCCGTGTAACATTTCTCCCCCAAATGATTATTTTTGAGCTTTCATTAAACACAGACTCGTATGAAAAAATCCAGTCGGCGCAGATTTCTTGCCAGCAGTGCAGGTCTTTTGGGAGCTGGCCTGGCCGGCCTTCCGGTGCTGGCAGAAACCAACAGAAACCATTCATCGGAACGAAATGCTTCCGGAATGATATACAGAACCCTTGGCCGGACGGGAATCCGGGTTCCGGTTGTCAGCATGGGCGTGATGAATGCTTCCAACCCTAATCTGGTGAAGGAAGCATGGAAATCAGGAATACGGCACTTCGACACCGCATGGATTTACCAGAACGGGAACAACGAACTCATGGTAGGCCGGGTGCTGAAAGAATTGCAGGTGCGCCGTGAAGACGTCATCCTGGCCAGTAAAGTATTTCTCCACGACAAAAGCGGTGTGCAGAAGGAAAAAGACTTGAAGGATATTTTCCTGCAACGCTTCCATCAAAGCCTGGAAAGACTTCAAACCGACTATATCGATATTCTTTATCTGCATGATGTTTCAGATCCTTCTCAGGTAAATGCCCCCTGGTTAATTGATACATTTTCTGAACTGAAAAAAAGCAAAAAGATCCGCTGGGCCGGATTTTCCACTCACGCCTACTGGCCGGAACTCGTAAAAGATGCGGCCGATAAAGGCTTTTACGATGTCATTCTGCTTTCCATCAATTACTCAATGTCGCACGATACCGCTTCTCTCGAAGCCATGAACTATGCAGCCGCTAAGGGCGTCGGACTGATTGCCATGAAAACCCAATGCCAGCAGGCATGGTACAAAGAAAATCTGCCCGCCGAGATGCAGAAATTCTATGAAGGAAAGATCATGCATTCAGCACTGCTGAAATGGGTATTGCGCCACGAATCCATTGCCACGGCTGTTCCCGGATTTACCACCTTTCAGCAACTGGAAGAAGATATGGCTGTAGCCACCAGCCTGGAATACACATCCGATGAACTTAAATTTCTTACCGATCATAATGTTCAGCTTGCCCTGAATGCCAACTGCCGTTTTTGCGGCAAATGCCTTCCGGGCTGCCCTCATAATGTACACATTCCCACACTGATGCGCGCCCATATGTACGCCTATGCATACGGAAATGTACACATGACCCGGCAAACCCTGTCAGGACAAAACGGACTGGAAGCATGTGCCAAATGCGATGTATGTACAGCACAATGTGTAAACGATGTTCCCATTGCCCGTCGAATCGGAGAAATCATTCCCCTGCTTGGATAACATGTTAATACCTATAAAAAGTAAGTACCATGAGAACAAAATGGCTTTTATTCATTCTGCCGGTTGCACTTCTCCTGCTGAATGGCAGCTGCAGCAAACAGGCAAAAAACCTTTCACCGGAAGATAAAATGACAGAAAAGAAAATTGATGCCCTGCTGAAGCAAATGACCTTAGAGGAAAAAGTAGGTCAGATGAACCAGTACAGCGGCTGGGTGGATACAACTGGGCCTAATTTTGGCGACAAGAACATTTTTGAAGAAATTAAGAAGGGATGGGTTGGCTCGGTGCTCAACATTACCGGCGCCGAAAACGTGCGGAAGGTACAGCAAATGGCCGTTGACTGCACGCGGTTGCATATCCCGCTCATTTTCGGACTCGATGTGATTCACGGTTACCGCACCATTTTCCCGGTACCCCTGGCCGAGGCATGCAGCTGGGATCTGGAAGCCATTGAAAAGGGTGCACGGATTGCCGCTACCGAAGCTTCTTCAGCGGGTGTAAACTGGACCTTTGCCCCCATGGTTGACATTGCGAGGGATCCCCGCTGGGGGCGCATCATGGAAGGTGCGGGAGAAGATCCATACCTTGGCTCGCTTGTTGCTGTTGCCCGTGTAAAAGGCTTTCAGGGCAGTGATCTTTCGGCCAACAACACGATCGTGGCCTGCGCCAAGCATTATGCCGCCTATGGTGCTGCTGAGGGCGGAAGAGACTATAACACGGTAGACATGTCGGAACGCACCCTCAGGGATGTATACCTCCGTCCGTTTAAAGCCGCGGCCGAAGCCGGTTGCGGTACTTTCATGAATTCCTTTAATGAAATCGGCGGGATTCCTTCCACAGGTAACTCCCATCTATTGCGCGACATTCTGAAAGGCGAATGGAATTTCAGGGGCTTTGTCGTTTCGGACTGGGGATCGGTTGGAGAAATGATCAACCATGGCGTTGCCGCCAACAAAGCCGATGCCGCAGTACTGGCCGCTACCGCCGGATGTGACATGGACATGGAATCACGCTGTTACCGGGAAGAACTTGTGAACCTGGTCCGGCAGGGAAAAGTGGACATAAAATACATTGATGATGCCGTCCGCAGAATCTTACGGATCAAATTCCAGCTCGGACTGTTTGACGATCCTTACCGCTATTGCAATCCGGAACGGGAAAAGGAACTGATTCTCCATCCCGATCACCTGAAAGCCGCAAAGGAAATGGCCGTAAAATCAATGGTCCTGCTGCGGAACGAAGGCCACATTCTGCCCCTGAAGAAATCGAATCAAACCATTGCCCTTATAGGCCCCCTGGCCGCATCGAAAGACGACATGATTGGCGGCTGGAGCGCACTGGGACAGGGGAATGATGCCGTATCCCTTTACGAAGGTCTGACCGCAAAACTGGGAAATTCTGCAAAAATTGTTTATGCCCGTGGATGCGGAATTGCCGAAGATAACCGTAACGGATTTCAGGAAGCCATAAACGCAGCCCGAAAAGCTGATGTCATCCTGCTGGCCATGGGAGAAAGCCGCCACATGAGCGGCGAAGCCTCATCAAGGGCATACATCGGTTTGCCCGGTGTACAGGAAGAACTGATTAAAGAAATCATGAAGCTTGGAAAACCAACCGTTCTGGTTTTGTTCAACGGGCGTCCCCTTACTATTCCATGGATTGCAGAACATGTCCCGGCTATTCTGGAAGCCTGGTTCCCGGGAATACGCGGAGGAGAAGCTATTGCTGATATTCTGTTCGGTGATGCCGTTCCTTCCGGTAAGCTGGTTACTACTTTCCCCCACAGCCTCGGACAGGTTCCCCTGTACTATAACCATAAAAACACCGGCAGGCCTTACTCTCCCGATTCCTATTTTACCTCACGTTACCTCGATGAAACCAACGATCCGCTCTTCCCGTTTGGCTACGGCCTCAGCTATACCACATTTGCCTATTCCGGCCTTCAGCTGAGCGATTCCGTTATGACCGGCAGCCAACCTCTCAATGTTTCTGTTACTGTAACCAATACAGGAAATTATGACGCCGAGGAGGTAGTTCAGCTCTATGTGCGCGATATGGTGGGAAGCGTTACACGACCGGTTAAAGAACTCAAGGGTTTCAAAAAAGTATTGATCAAAAAAGGTGAATCTGTAACGGTTTCATTTACCCTTACCGAAGCCGACCTTCGCTTTTACGATGCCAGCATGAACTTTGTATCCGAACCCGGCGAATTCAGAGTATTTGTGGGAGGTAATTCAAGGGATGTGCTGGAAGGAAAATTCTGGTTAAGACTCTGAACATAAACAGACACAAAAAAAAGAGGGCAGTGGAATGAACCACTGCCCTCTTTCTATTATTACAGGCTGAATCTAGTTCTTAACCATTCTTTTTACAACCGACTTATCACCCATATCAACCCGCAACATATAAATTCCCGGTTTGAGCATCTGAACCGGAATTTCGAAAATGGAAAACGTTGTTTCTTTTCTGAGGGTTTGCACTCCCAGAACCTTGCCTGTTGGGTCAATGATCCTAACATGGATATCTCCAGCAAATGTACCGTCTAGTGACAGATATGTTACATCCTGAGCGGGCACCGGATACAAATCAACTCTTTCCTGAGCTGATTCGGATGTAGCATTCAATGTGGCACTTTCCTGAACACCAGATTTAAGAGCTGTCCCCCCTGCAATCAAAGTAACAATGGAACGTGCAGGTAATGCCAGCGTATTTCCGGTGGAATAATTTGAAAGCTTCACACAGTTTTCTGTTGCGCTTGAACGGTACACTTCGAAAGTTGAAGGCAATCCGCTTCCTCCGATGGTTATATTTTTGGCACTTGTGGCACTATTTATTATAACCAGGGTATGAGTGTTCATGCCGGTATTTTCATAAGCCGTAACAAACACTTCCGGGTCAGAGCAGTCGGCCTTTACCCTTACTGCGCCTGGACGAATAAAACGGTAGAACTGCTTTGAAACATAGTACTTTTTCCCAGCCGTGAGACCATGCATCAGGCAATAATCACCGATATCATTGGGGTTATTGGGATCCTCACTCCCCTGCCACCATACCCAGCCGCTCATATTACCATAGTACAAGCCTGCATGCATATCCAGTGCAAGATTAAAGGCTCCCGATTTCCCTCCGCTGCTTTCCCAGCTTTCAATATACCCGGAGGTTTCAGTCATCCAGGCTTTTTTACCCAGAGGTTCTGTGAACTGATTTTTATGATTGGTCCATGCTTCTGCAAGTTTTGAAGTTGAAGTGGGAGCCACACCATCGGAATAACCATGAACTGCAAAAATATCAACATAATTTTTCGCGGTGGGGTCATTCTTTATTGCCTGATGGTAGAACCAGGGCCAGTTGATGCTCAACCCCTCCATTTCGAGCATGTTCTCAGAACCAAAAACCTTTACATTTGGATAGGCGGCTTTCACAACAGGTATCACCGCATTCAGCATCTCCGGATACCATTCCTGTTTATAGAAGCATGAATTATAGGGTTCCCAGAAGTAGGGTTCATTCTGAGGGCTGAATGCATAGAGGTCAATCCCCTCATTTTTGTACAACTGAATTCCATTTTTCAGCCATTGTGCAAACTGAGAGTATTTGGCAGGATCCAGAGCATGACCTCCTTTGCAGCCGGTTGAAGGAATCTGACCTGAAATTCTGTTTACATTGGCATCAACCACGCATTTCATATCGGCAGGGGGAGACCACACCGTAAAAATAAATTTAAGATTCACTCCATACTGGTCTGCCTTGGCCTTAAGGCCACGTACCACCGGAAGTTGCTTATTCCAGTCGGCATCCTGACCCCAGTTTTCGGGAGTTACAATTGAGGCCAGGGGAGATCCTGCTGTAATAGCGGGAGGATAATATTCATTTCTCCAGATTGTAATACCAAGATCACTTATCACTTTATCTGCCCATGCGTCGCTGTACAAAGTGGACGGATCAGACCACCATGTATTTTGTGCCCCGAAGAAACCGAATCCATCAATAGTCTGGTATTTAACGGTTTTGTCCACATTGATGGTATAACTGCCCCCACCCCCCGATGTTACGGTTACCGCGCAGGTAGCTGTTTTGCCTCCGTCCTGCGTAGTTACGGTAATTGTTGCGCTTCCGGCTGCAACCGCTGTTACAAGTCCGCTGTTGTTCACCGTAGCAACCGAGGTGTTACTGCTGCTCCAGCTCACATTCTTGTTGGTTGCATCAGCAGGTTGTACCGTTGCGGTTAGCTGACCGGTCTGGCCTACCGTTAGACTTAACGAAGCAGGACTCACTGTAACTCCGGTTACCGGCACCGTTGAAGAAGTACCTTCATACCTTGCAAGATTGGCTCCGGGAATTACGGTTATGGAAGATATGCCCGGTCCGGTCCATCCTACCGCCACATTATCGCCTCCACCTCCTTCTTTATGCAATACTTCAAAATAATAGGCATTCCCTGCAGTAAGGCTTGTTGCTGAAGATTTCTGCTCCGGATATTTATTCCATTCCCTTGAATTGGTCCACCCGGGAACATATGCAATGCGGGACTTCCCAGCGGGGTTGTTGTTGGGCGACATCCAGAACTCTGTGTTATCATCGCCCGAAACATAGAATGTATAACTTCCACTTGTTGATGGAACAATATATCCTCTTATTCTTGTACCATAATTATCTGCCCAATTTACCGGACCTTCAAGGCTTGTGAGTACCGAGGTGCCGCTTGGTGACTGACTCAAAGGAATATCGCTTACACTGGTTCCGCCAACACCTGTCCAGTATTCCCTTATTACACTTCCTGTCTGCAATGAACTGGGCCTGTAGAGCCTGTTATCAGGAATAACCTGCTTGCTCAGACCTGGTCCGCTATAACTTACGGTCAGGCTTTGTCCTCCTGTTTTTTCAAAGAATACAACTTTTAGGGCATGCTTCCCTGCCTTCAGTCCAATTGTGCCTGATTGCTCAGTAATAGCATGCAGACCATCATTGTTTACTACCTCGGTTGAACCGATGTACAGCTTGCTTCCGTCATCAGATGAGGTGTAGAATGTATAATTTCCATCGGCAGTAACTTCCACATAACCCGTAAAGACAAATCCGAAATAATCATCCCTGTTGCGAACGCTGATATCGAAACTGGACACATTGCCGGATTTTACCGGTGTCATACTGTTAAAATCTGGCAGGCTATTCCAGTCTCCTTCATAGTACTTATAGTCCAGCCCGTTCACTACATTGGAGGGATTCTCCGGATCCCTGTATCCAGTGCTGCTTGATACCGTTACTGCGCAGGTAGCCGTTTTCCCTCCGTCCTGAGTGGTTACAGTTATCGTTGCATTTCCGGCTGCAACTGCCGTCACCAATCCACTGCTGTTCACCGTGGCAACCGAGGTGTTGCTGCTGCTCCAGCTCACATTCTTGTTGGTTGCATTGTCAGGTTGTACCGTTGCGGTTAGCTGTCCGGTCTGTCCTGCCGTGAGACTTAACGACGTTGGGCTTACCGTAACCCCTGTTACGGGAATTGTTGAAGACCCGGAACCAACCGTTACATTTTCAAACACGGCCGTTGATGTAGCACTGTTGTTATGCGATGTAACCGCCAGTCCAACATACACCTGGCTTGCCATGCTGATGGTGGCAGAACCGATTTGCGTCCAGGAACTACCATCCGACGAGCGATAGGAGGTAAAGGTATTTCCACTGCGCACCAGGCGTACCCATACCGGCGCCGTTCCACTGCCCCCGCTCGTATGGTCGCTTGTGCCATCAGTACTTGTCCTCCGCTGGAAGGCCAATCCGTTTGATGGAGTTACACAGGTAAACGCATGTTTGGAACCTGCAGTCAACGATTCCCTGATCATTACACCTGCTTTTGCCCATCCATCGGTGTTGGTTTGCGATACTACCCGTGCCTTGATTTCTCCATCTCCGTTCAGACTCTGGTAAACAAAACGGAATCCGTCGGCTGTCCCCCAAATATCAGCTCCCGAGCCCCCCACAGTGAAGGAACCATTGCTATAGCTTGCACTTCCTGTCTGCCCAACACTGCCAATGTTCTGAGTCTGCCAAGGCGACGGAAGTCCCCCTCCTGCAGAACTAACGGTAATTGTCTTCGTCACCGGTGCACTGTACATGTCTCTGTTGTCCATTACACGCAATGTCGCAGTATATGTACCAGCTGTATTGTAAACATGCGAGGGTGAATTACTGTTATCTATCTGGCTTCCGTCGCCAAAGTTCCATTCGTATCCTAAAATAAAATCCCCTGCATCCGGATCACTTGACCCATTGGCATTAAAACTGACCGTAAGAGGGGCCGTACCCGATACGGGACTGGCATTGATTACCGCAACCGGAGGGCAATTCGTTTTTACGGCAAGCGCATCGCTGGTGGAGGAATTCCCTGCAGCATCATAGGCTTTTACCGTTACCGAGTAATTTGTGCAAGATGTCAGTCCTGTGACCTGAAATGTATTCCCGGTTATAAGTGTAGTGTTCTTTTTTGTTGATCCTACAAATACATCATATCCTGTTACACCAACATTGTCGCTGGCATGAGTCCATGACAGATCAAAACGCGTATCTTTTATTGCTGAAGCAGTTAGCCCCGTTACTTTTGTCGGAGGCTGAACATCCGCCCCTGAAGTAACCGACCCTTCTATTATCAGATCAGCCTCAGCAACACCAGACGCCCTGTTGCCAATGCCAACCGACTCCCATGGATCTGTGTAGCCATAAATGTACAACCTGAACTCAACGGAAGAACTAATATTGGTGTGATTACTAATTGAGATTGTCTGGAGCGAAGCACTCATGTTTGCATTGGCAGTGAAAGACCCGAGCTGACTTCCCTCAGAAAATCCGTTCTTGCTGGAAAATAATACAAAAGTACGGGTCCTGTTCTGGCTTATGGGGCGAATTTTTACAGAACTCACAGAAAGTGTGGCCCCGGAAGCAGGCGTAATTACAAATGAAATATAATCGTTGCCACTTATTGCGGCTGATAGTGTTGTCGCAGTTTGATTTGTCCCGGTCAGACCATTGTTAAGGTAATTTTGTGCCGTCAGCCCGCTTCCAAGTGCGGCAACCAGGCTTGGGGAAGTTGAACTGATTCCCTGCATGTAAACTGATGTAGTGACAGATGTTTGTCCTCCTTTCCCCGTAAAATCCCATGAAGCAAGTACCCCCGATGTGGTTCCTCCGCCCCCTCCCGAGGAAGTAACTGCGACTGAACAAGTTGCTGTTTTTCCACCGTCAGCGGTAGTAACCGTAATTATGGCCGAACCTGCACCATTGGCTGTTACCAGTCCGGATGCGTCCACGCTTGCAACCAGTGTATTTGATGAACTCCATGTAACATTCTTATTGGTAGCATTAGATGGACTAACTGTTGCCGTTAACTGAGCTGTTTGTCCTACAGTTAAGGAAAGAGCAGTTGGCGATACAGATACCCCTGTTACCGGCACAGTAGTACCGGCTGATACACCGGAAAACTGATAAGTGGAAACCACTTCCCAAACAGCATTCTGAATAGTGTTTGCAAGTGCAGAACTGATTGATCCATATTGAGATGGAACCTGCGTACCCCGGGGATCTTTTTTATAGAAAACGGAATAAAATGTCAATCCGGCAATGTATGAACCAACATTATTCAAATGAATACCATCAGAGTAAACCTGCCATATTTTCGAATAACCGGATACCTGTCCGGCTTTCATTTTGTTATTCAGATTATAAAAAACTTCTCCTACAGGAACAATTAGAATTGGCTTGACATCGGTATAGGCTGCCCGGCAGGCTGCAAGTAAATCCTCGAAAAAATCCCTTGTTTCATTGGTTCCATCCCATCCTCCCGAAAACGACCTGGTCCATAATGAGTTCCATGTATCGGCCGTAAGTGAAGGATCGGTAGGTGACAGATCGTTGGGTGTGCGTGGCCAGCGCATGTATATGTAAAACTGCACATTAGGACTTTTACCTTTTGCCAGGTTAATATAGTTGCCTATCATTTCTTTGTCATTCCCGGTCCCTTCAATTAGCCTGTCAAAAGGTTGCAGAGAAATTGCATCCCAAACATAGTTTGGAAAAGCATTGTTCGGGGCACCAAAGGGCGACTCTGTAAAACCGTCACTCATATGTGACCAGAGCCATTCAAGCGGCGCCCCTGGAATCATGTGCCTACCCCAGATATGGGTATTTCCCTGGCTTTCAGCAATGGCCTTCAACCCATCGTAATTGATGGCATCGGTCACACTGTTGCCGACAAAATAAACCCTCATGGTCGTCTGGGCCGAAAGCCATCCGACCATTAAAAACCAGATAATCGGCGCAAATAAGCCGCCAGGCTTCCTGAATAAAGAAAATCTTCTCACCTTGCACACCAGTGCCATAAGGTAAGCTTTTTGCATGATTGGTCTCATACAGATTAAAGTTAGTTGGTTGGTTAATAATTAATTGATTAAATGAACATCCTTACTGTTCTATGGTACAGTAAGGATTTTGCCCAGATATGCAATTATTTCACTTTCAGGGGAAAAAACCGGAAAGACTTTTCTTAATTGAAAAGCAGATAGGCTCTTACGAAACATCGAATGGTTGGTGTTAATTGTTATATCTTCCCTCCAACCCTACATACAATTTAAATACAATCCTGAAAAAAAATTCCCTTAATACAGATGCATTCTGTTTGATTATTCGGGTTGTTCTATTCAGAACTCAATGCATTCTCCATGGCTAAGCCGGCTTCCTGTTGCAACTGAACTGAAGTAAATTATGTGGTTGTATCAAACGGCGCTACAGGGATTAATCCCCGGCCATGAAAACGGTATCCTGGAGCAAAATGCAGGTTGAATACCGTAATCAAATGTGTACCCGGAGCGGGAATTGAACCCGCACAACCATTACTGGTTACAGGATTTTAAGTCCTGCGCGTCTACCTGTTCCGCCATCCGGGCAAAAAAAAATACCATAAAGCGTTTGTCGTGAGTGAAATTGTATTGGAGTGGAAATCTGCATTCCTGCTAATGAACACTGTAATGTAAGGAAAAGAAAAACTGCAGTTCCCCAAATTCATCCGGGGGTTTGAGCGGGAAACGGGACTCGGACCCGCGACCCCAACCTTGGCAAGGTTGTGCTCTACCAACTGAGCTATTCCCGCAATCTATTTTGCCTTTCCAAAGAACCGGCTTACCTTTTAACCAAAGGTGGTGCAAATTTAATGGAAATTTTCTTTTTGCCAAGACAAAAATTTCAATTTTACCACCTGTAATCTTACAAGCCTGAAAGAGAGAAATCCCTTTCATGCCTTACCCTAACTGAGATTAAAGTTTTACAAAGGGCAGTGCATAAAAACCGTCCTTTTGAAAAATCCTCAGCCAGTATGTACCCGGATGCAGATCGCCGAGCTCAATTCTGAATTCATCTTTCAGGCCAACGGAAGAGGATTTCTCCTGATTAAGGATTCTCCCATCAGCGCCTACAATCTGATACGATAGGATCTTTCCAGCAAAAGAATGAGCAATAATATGGTTTCTGGCCGGATTGGGATACAGAGATACCGGATGCTCGACATGGCCTCCCGGCGCTATTCCTGCCGGTGTTCCTTCCTGATTGACAACAATTTCTTTTGCAGGCAACCCCTTGCCTTCAATCCGAATGGTATCGGTTCTTGTGATTCCTGTATTCTTGTCGGCAGAAATCGTAATCACCGCATCATCGCTCCAGGAAGTAATGTTGGCATGAAGCCAGCTACTCCCGGTAGTGATTTTCCAGTATGTATTAGAGGAAAGGGTAAGTGATTTTTCTCCGCCGTCTCTTTGAAAAGTAAATCCAGCAGGCGTAACCTGCAAATAAAAGGTATCCTTTCTTTCCCAGTAAGGTCTGAACACCCTGAGAGCCTGAACCGGGAAACGGTTTCCCTTTTTAACCAGCATCAGCACATGTTTTGTGTTGGCAATACCCTGAAAAAGCGGTATGATATTTTCTGTTGCAGGCACCTGGTTTGCGGAGGGAATAACCTGATTCTGCGCCATGGGATAGGTTTTCCAGTAAAAGGTATAACCCGGCTGAACCGTATACCCGGTAACGTCATGTGTGCGCTTGATGTGCCAGTCATCTTTCGAAATAATCACCCTTCCTGAAGAAGAAACAAAGTTCTGCTGGCCTGACCCCGAGCCGTCATTTCCGGTTACCGAACCTGTTACTTTGAACGTAAAATTGTCGTAGGCCTGATTAATGGTAAGGATCTGACATGCCCACTCTTCCTCTTTATTCCAGGGGAATGTATGCTGCAAATAATACCAGCATCCCATACTCCAGGGAAAACTGCCGCCGATTTTATCGTAAGGCCGGGTATTATTATAAACTCCCTGAAAGCTTTCCGGAGGAACACCGTCAACAAAAACCAGAAAAGAATCAGCAGCAGCGGCATCATCAGGCGCAATAACCTCTACCTTATTCCCTTCAAAGGGAAAGATAAGGGTATCAGATGCCAGGGAGAAGTCAACACCGGCATAGAACGTTTTCACCAGACCCAATGGATCGGGATCACTATAGACTGCGTTCCTCCTCAGGTTTGGTTCTATAATGGCTGCCATGAGAGCATTTCCGTTACTATTCAGATGCACCCCGTCACGCAGAAACTGCCCCGGCGAAAACGAGGGATTGTCCTTCAGATAATCAATCCAGTGTTTTCGTACCTTGATCAGTTCACACTTGTACTTGTCAGCAAACCCGGGTTCAAAAATGAATGACATTTTGTTTTCCCAGGAACTGAAATTCAGGTCATATTGGTGGGCATCATAATCGGAAACCTCGGAACTATTTGTTATATGATCTGTCTGAATGACAACTTCTGCAGCAGTACGACTGCGAATGGTTTTTATAATTGTCTCATAGTCAATGTGCGAACCATAAACATGAAACAATACCAGATCGGGATAAAAGGAAGTCACATCCATTTCTACGGTTTTCCATAACATTTGCGAGGAGAATCCGCCAATTGCCCGGTTTATCATTACCAGGTTGGCATGGGGATATCGTTCTTCCAGCTTCTGTTTGACCGTAAGCCACCATTCCTGCTCACTGATCGACTGGCCATATACAAGAATTTTCACTGTGTTTCGCTTCTCAGGCGAACTGCTCTCAAGCAGATGCATGGTGCGGGTAATGTATTTCCCTCCACCAGTTGTATCACGCAACAATGGTAAGGGAATCTGGGCATTACAAATAAAGGAAAACAGAATTCCTGCCAGGAAAAAAATACGTTTCATCATAATAAAATTAATTTTCAATGGTATGATGGAACCCACATGTTCGGCATTTTATTACCGCTGTGTTTGTGTTTGTAAAACATGTGGGTTTCATAAAGAGTTGGTTGGTTATGGTGCCGCAAAGAAAAGAAAATTTCCTGACATCGGTTATTCCGGAGGCATTCCGGAAAAGGTTCTGATAATCTGATCAACATAGGTTTTTGATACGGGTAGGGTAAGCTTCTCGGGTACATCCAGATCAAGAACCAGTCCATCCCTTTCCTTCCGCATAATTTTTACCCGGTCAAAATTAACCATATACGATCTGTGGCAGCGGATGATTCCTTTACCGCGCAATAAAGGTTCAAGGTTCTTGATGGTATTCCGGACAACGTATTTCTGCCGCCGCCCATGATCAAGGTAATGAATGATGATGTAATTATCGGCCGATTCAATGTAGAGCAGGTCGGGCGACTTGACACTGAACCGCAGATCGCCTTTTTCATCATGAAATGGAATCAGCGCCGGGCCGGCATCTTTCGGATTAGCGGCGCCGGCAAGTTCTTCCAGCTTTTTGTTCTTGTCACGCCACGAAAAATACAGCCAGGCAAGGGTGTAGGGAATGAGCAGTACCAGCAGGGTAATGGAAAGAGAAATCCGGAAAACCGACAGAAAGTCGCGCGGGTCATTCAGCACAAGCTTCATCAGTATGGCATACACCAGGGCCATGCTGGCAATCTCTATGGCAATCCAGCTGGCGTACTGCCCGTTGGTCAATGCCTTGAGACGCGAAACAAAAAACATGATGATACGGCTGATGGCTATGAACAAAACCCCGGTGAGAATCACCAGACTACTGTATAACAGCAACTCAGTCCTTGTTACGTTGTACCAGGTCTCCACTCCAAAAGGAGCATACATATTGATGAATACAAGAGCAAAGATGGCCGTAAAAATCACGTGCTTGAACATGTTGCCCTTTTCGGTCAGATAGCCTGGCAGGGGTTTTTCCCAAAAAATCATAATGGATGCTGATTTGTTCCAAAAATACCGCAAAAAAGCGAAACAGTTGATTTTGTTTCACGCTCAATAAAAAATATTTCACCCCTCGAAAAAAAATTTCACCCCTATAAAAACAATTTTGTCCCGTCATCAGACTAAAACCCCCTTTTTTCAGCATTTGAGGAGATACGTAAGTACATTTGATCACAAAAGTTTTGTATATGATTTCAGATACCCACGCAATAATCAAAAAATACTTCACTACCGGAACTGACAATATATGCATCCCGGAACTCAGTCTGCGCATTCATTTTGTCCCGTTCAGTTCCGACACTGACACACCGTGCGAAAACAGGGAGATGCTCGCGTCCATGCGCGCATCCGTTGCCGCTGAAGACAATACCGTTCCTGAAAACAAGCAGTTTGTCTACCCGGTGTTTATGCCTTACAACCGTCTGATGAGCGACAAGGTTATAATCCTTTTGCATGGACTTAACGAGCGAAAATGGGATAAATACTATACCTGGGCCCATGTTCTTGCCCAGGAAACCGGTAAAGCCGTCATTTTATTTCCCATATCATTTCATCTGAACAGAGGTAAACAGGAATGGACTGACCCGCACCTGATGAACCGGCTGGTGGAGGAACGCAAATCGCAGTTTCCGAACATTGAAGCCTCAACATTTATCAATCTGGCCCTCAGCGAACGCCTCACCCAGTCGCCGGAACGATTTTTTCTTGCCGGCCTCCAGACTATCTGCGATCTGAATGAACTGATCACCCATATCCGTTCGGGGAAACATCCCATGTTCGAAAAAAATACCCGGATCGACTTTTTTGCTTATTCCATCGGGGGACTCATTGCCCAGGTAATGATGATCGCCGACCAGGAAGGCATTCTGTCGGAATCCCGCTTTTTCTTTTTCGCTGCCGGCTCTGCATTTCAGGATATGAACGGCACCTCGAGGCTGATTATGGACAGCAAAGCATACCAGCGTACCTTAAATTATTACACCAAAGAGCTTGATGCTGAGCTGGGGAAAAAAGGAATTATGCATGACTTCTTTGAAGGAACTGCACTGGGGAAAGCATTCCGGTCGATGATCACGCTTGACCGGTTTTCAGCAATACGCAATCAGGCATTCCGCCGTTTCAGCGACAAAATACGCGGTATTGCCCTTGAAGAAGACAAAGTAATTCCTGCTGACAAAATTATCAGGGTTTTCACAGAGAAAGGACAAATCCCGAAAGGATCGATTGAGGTTGTCCATTTTCCGTTTCCCTACTCCCATGAACTGCCCTTCCCCCTGAAAAGCGAACTGATGACGCCGCAGGTGGAAGAAGCATTCCAGCATGTTTTCCGCTCTGCCGCATCATTTCTGGCCTAAGGTTTCAGATGCCGGTGATTTTTTTCAGCTCGTTCAGTTTGTTCAGAGCCTCAATAGGAGTAATGTTGTCCAGATCAAGGTTTTTAAGCTGATCACGAACTTGCCGCAATACCGGATCATCGAGCTGAAAGAAACTCAGCTGAAGACCTTCCCTGTGGGAAGCAATCTGATCAACCGGGCGGGATAAATTCTGGCGAACGTCAGCTCCTTCGAGCTGTTTCAGAATTTCATTGGCACGGCTTACCACACTTTTTGGCATACCGGCCATACGTGCCACATGGATTCCAAAGCTGTGTTCACTTCCTCCCGGTACCAGCTTCCGGAGAAAAAGTACCTTGTTCCCTACTTCTTTCACTGAAACATTGAAATTCTTTACCCTGGGATACGTTTTTGCCATTTCATTCAGTTCGTGGTAGTGGGTTGCAAACAAGGTCTTTGCCCTGGCTTCCGGATGCTCATGGATGTATTCCACCATGGCCCAGGCAATGGAAATGCCGTCGTATGTACTGGTACCTCTGCCGATTTCATCCAGCAGGATCAGGCTTCGTGGGGAAAGATTATTCAGGATGCTGGCCGTTTCGGTCATTTCAACCATAAAGGTTGATTCACCCAGAGAAAGGTTGTCTGAAGCGCCTACCCGTGTAAATATCTTATCCACAATTCCGATCCGGGCCGAAGCGGCCGGGACGAAACTCCCCACCTGCGCCAGCAAAACGATCAGGGCGGTTTGCCTCAGCAATGCCGATTTTCCTGACATATTCGGTCCTGTTATGATGATAATCTGCTGCTGTTCAGGATCCAGGAACAAATCATTGGCAATGTATGGTTCACCGGGGGGAAGCATTTTTTCAATCACGGGGTGGCGACCTTCTTTTATATCAATAATAAGGGATTCGTCCATTTCAGGGCATGTGTACCTGTTTTCTTCGGCCACCACAGCAAATGAGAGCAAACAGTCAAGCCGCGCCAGAAGCTGTGCATCCAGCTGTATCACCGGAATGAATTCATGCAGGCTCTCCACCAGTTCATTATAAAGCTTCGCCTCCAGTTCCAGAATTTTTTCTTCTGCCCCCAGAATCTTGCTTTCATATTCCTTCAGTTCTTCCGTAATATACCTTTCGGCACTCACCAGCGTCTGTTTCCTGATCCAGTCAGACGGAACCTTATCTTTATGGGTATTTCGTACTTCAATAAAATATCCAAAGACATTATTGTAGCTTACTTTCAATGATGGGATTCCCGTTCTGGCTGCTTCCCTCTGCTGAATCTGCAGAAGAAAATCGCGACCCGAATGAAGAATATTTCTCAGTTCATCCAGTTCGGCAGAAACACCCTGTGCAATAACTCCTCCTTTTGTTATAAGGGCAGGTGCGTCTTCGGCAATATGCTGTTCAATTTTTCTGATGACTGCCTGGCACGGCTGAAGGTTTTCTCCCAGATTGACAAGAGGTTCCAGCCCGGTTGCTGTGCAGGCTTCCTTTATGGGATGAACCGCTTTAAGAGCCGTTTTCAGCTGAAGCAACTCACGGGGCGAGACCCGCATGGCCGAGACCTTGGATACCAATCGTTCCAGGTCGCCGATCAGCCGGAGATTATCCGACAGAAGGGAGGCAAATTCCGGATGGGTTACCATGAAACCTACGATGGCATGCCGTTCTCTGATGGAACTGATCTGCCGTAAGGGTAACGAAAGCCACCTTTTCATGGTGCGTGACCCCATCGGGGTAATGGTGCGGTCGAGCACATCGATCAGCGCCCTGGCTCCTTCATTTATTGTCTGGAATATTTCAAGATTGCGTATGGTAAATTTGTCAAGCCATACATACTGGTCCTGCTCAATCCGCGAAATCTTGGAAATATGATCAAGGCGTGTATGCTGCGTGAGGTCGAGATACTGCAGTATGGCGCCTGCCGCCACAATGCCTGCATTCAGCCCCTGCACCCCAAAACCTTTCAGGGAAACAGTCTGAAAATGTTTCAGCAACCGGTCTTCGGCCGCCTCCGGAGTAAACATCCAGTCGTCGAGCTTGTAAGTGTAATACCGGTTCCCGAACAGATCAGTAAAATCCTTAAGGTGGCTCCGTTCAACAAGCACTTCTTTCGGCTGAAAACTGCTCAGCAGTTTATCCACATAATCCGATGTGCCTTCAGCCAGCATAAACTCACCGGTTGAGATATCAAGAAATGCCACTCCGGTAAGTTGCTTGTCAAAATGCACACAGGCCAGAAAATTGTTCTCCCGGTGGTTCAGCACATTATCATTCAGTGATACTCCCGGGGTAATCAGTTCGGTAATGCCCCGCCTGACAATTTTTTTCGCCAGCTTCGGATCTTCCAGCTGTTCACAAATAGCCACCCGCTGACCAGCCCGTACCAGTTTCGGAAGGTAGGTATCAAGCGCATGATAGGGAAAACCGGCCAGATCGACGTAGGAAGCGGCTCCATTGGCTCGCTTTGTAAGCGTAATACCCAGAATTTCCGACGCCTTGATTGCATCCGATCCGAACGTCTCGTAAAAATCCCCTACTCTGAAGAGCAAAATGGCATCGGGGTACTTTGCCTTGATGCTCATGTATTGCTTCATGAGAGGCGTATCCGCAAGGTTTTCAGGGATTTTCGTCCAATCAGCTGTGCTCATCCGGATCAGGAATATCAAACAAAAATAAAAAATTGCCGCTGATTGCTCTGAGGATTTTCAAAACCATTTTCTCACTCCGGAATGAGCAATTTTACTAATGGTATTTTTTCCCTGCCTGACAAACCTTTTCAGCACTATAAACAAACTCCCTGCCAATTATGTCCGTTTTTACAACTTCCATGTACGTAAATGAACACATTTTGCCCATCATTTCATTTAAAAAATTTCTTTTAACCTCCTGTTTTTCTGCCTATTAATCATGATGGCATACATTCTGTTGTTTACCTGTCAGCAATGCTATTCATGTTATTCTGGCTCATACCGGGTTACAGGCTGCCGGCATTTTCAGGCAGAAAGCTTCTTACGGCTTGTGCCTGTTCTTTTTTCCGTCTCGATAGGGAAAAACCATTTTATAAATGTCTCATTATCAAAAGGGACGTCCTCAGGTACATATACTCACTTAATCATCAGGAGGTAATTTTATGAAAACACTTGCATCACTTATTCTGGTTTTGCTGATCAGTATTCCGGTCAGCGCGAATCTGAACCTGCCGGGGGATTATATCCAGACCCGGGACGGCAATATGTACTTTGCCACTTTTAACTTTGGAATGAAAAATTTGCGGGCAAGGCATACCGACGGAAGATTGTTCAAGATCAGGTATGCCGATGTTGTTTCGTACAAAAAAGACAATACAGTGTTCGAAAAGAAAGCTCTTTATGAAGGGAAAGTGCCCACAGGATATTCGGCATTCATGGAACTCGTCTGCCAGAAAAACGACCTGAAACTTTACCGTTACAAGGAATACGGCACCTATTTTGACTGCAGTAATTTTTCATTCTGCAAAGGCAACACCCGCTATTTTGTTTACCGCGGCGATGAATTTATTGTAGAACTTACTGCACAGAATGTTCAGACCATATGCAGATTTTTCGAGCTGTAAGGCAGAACAGGCCTCACAAGGCCGGTTGTTCATTTACGAACAGCCGGTTTTTTTGTTCAACTACTTCTTTGCGCGTTGGTCTTTTGCACCGGCATCCGGCTAAACCCCGCTGAAACGCTATGAAATCAGCCCTCGCGTACATTGTACATTACAAAATGTGCCATGCAGCCTTATTCAGCCTACCGGGTGTTATGCAACAGGGTTGATTTTTATCAGAATCTGCAAAATGATAGTACCTTCGTCATATAGTGGCAATAGGTATGCAAAAGATACTTGTTCTGGGAGCAGGACTCTCCTCAGGGGCACTGATCAGTTATCTTCTTGAACATGCAGGAAAGGGCAGATGGAAGGTCAGAATTGCTGATATTTCCGAAGAGATGGCCCGGCAGAAAATCATGGGTCATCCTGCCGGAGAAACGGTAAAGCTGGATGCAGGAGACGAAGATCATCTGGCTTATGAAATTCATAATGCTGACCTGGTCATCTCCATGCTTCCTGCCAGGATGCATCCCCGTGTGGCCCGGCACTGTGTTCGATACGGCAGGCACATGATTACGGCTTCCTATGTTTCGCCTGAACTCAGGGAACTTGACGAGGAAGCCCGGAAAAACAATGTACTTCTGCTCAATGAGATAGGAGTCGATCCCGGCATTGACCACATGTCGGCCATGTACCTTCTGGAGCGCTTACGCAAGCAGGGAGCAGAAATAACTGCTTTTGAATCAAATACCGGCGGATTGGTTGCCCCCAAGCATGACAACAACCCCTGGAATTACAAGTTTACCTGGAACCCCCGCAATGTAGTGCTTGCCGGTCAGGGTGGGGCACAGTTTCTGCATAACGGCATGTACAAATACATTCCCTACCATAAGATATTCAGAAGGTATGAACGTATTTACATCCTGGATCTTGGGGAATTTGAAGCCTATCCGAACAGGGACTCCCTGAAATACCAGGATGCCTATGGTCTTCAGAATGTTGAAACCATGTTCCGCGGAACAATCCGCAGGCCGGGCTTCTGCAAGGCATGGGACATACTGGTCCAGACCGGCATGACCGACGATTCATACATCATGCATCATTCCGACCAGCTCACCTACCGCGAGTACACCAACAGTTTCCTGGCATGGAGCCCCACCATGAATGTGGAAGATAAACTCGCCGAATACACAGGAGTTGACAAGGACTCGGAAACCATGTACAAAATCCGCTGGCTGGGGTTGTTCAGCAATGAACGCGCAGGCCTCAGGGATGCCACTCCGGCACAAATCCTTCAGAGCCTCCTCGAAAAACGGTGGAAGCTCGACCCTGACGACAAGGATATGATTGTCATGCAGCACCAGATTGAATACAAAACCGGAGGCCGGAAAAAGAAAATTCTCTCCTCCCTTGTGTATACCGGGAAAGATGCAAAAAGCACGGCCATGTCAGTTACAGTGGGCTTGCCGGTGGCCATTGCTGCCCGGCTGATAATGGAAGGAAAGATATCTCTTCGCGGGGTGCATATTCCTATTCACCCTGAGATTTACATGCCGGTACTGCAGGAGCTTTCCGAACACGGAATCCGCTTCGTTGAAGAAGAAGGTATCCCGCAGGAATTACAATACTGAACGCTGTACCGTATCAGAATTTTTCAAAAATGCCAAGTCCGAACAAAGCATAGTCGTACCTGACCGGATCTTCAGGATCCAGCAATTTTAAAGCTGATGTAAGTTCTTCCACTGCTTTCCAATCGTTCTGTTTCCGGTTCAGTAATCCAAGTTTTCTGGCAACATTGCCCGAATGCAGATCAAGGGGAATATACAGGGAAGAAGGGGGAATGTGGCTCCATAATCCAAAATCTACTCCGCCGTTGTCTTTACGCACCATCCAGCGAAGGAACAGATTGAGGCGCTTGGCCGATGCGTTGTCGCCCACACTGGCTATATGCTTTGCTACATGGGCCGGGTGAGCCGGTTTAAGAAATTCCCCGCGGAAAACAATCAGAACGTCCTTTAAATCACCTGTTTCCCTGTAGCACCGTGAAAAGAAATTCCCAAGGCTTCCGTATTTTCTGTACATACGCTGAAGGGAGAAGAGAAAAAACATACAATCGTTGCCGTTAAACGTTCTGTGAACAAAGTTTTTAAACCTCCGCAGATCGTCTGTCCCGGCTTCCATTATAAAATGCCATGGCTGATTGTCCATGCGTTGCATCAGTTCCCCCGCCTTTTGAACAGCCACGGTACGCTGTCCCCAGGCCAGAGCAGCGGCAAAAAAGGCGGCAATTTCAATATCCTGCTGTTTAACAAAACGGTGTGGAACCGATACAGGATCACCTTCTATGAAAGATGGTGTATTGTATTGACGTACTTTGTAATCAAGAAACTCCTTTAATTCCGGGTCAGGAATCTGTGGGTGCATGCGGAAGGGGGAAATTACTGCTCAAAACGACCGTCAGCAATTTTCAGGCGGCGGTGTGCCATGGCGGCAAGTTCCTGGTCGTGGGTGGCGATAACCAGAGTCTGCCCGAATCGTTCAGGAAGGGTAAGAAAAAGCTCGTGCAATTCTTTTTTGTTTTTGCTGTCAAGATTTCCTGAAGGTTCGTCGGCCAGTATGACAGAAGGATTGTTGATCAGGGCTCTGGCAATAGCCACCCGTTGCTGTTCCCCTCCCGACAACTCAGACGGTTTATGATTGAGACGGTGCTTAAGTCCGAAGAAGGCAAGAATCTCCGTGGCTTTTCTGATCGCCTCTCCCCTGGGTACACCGGCAATGAAAGCCGGGATACATACATTCTCGAGAGCCGTAAATTCAGGCAGAAGATGATGAAACTGAAATACAAATCCAATGTTCCGGTTTCTGAACCGGGCCAGTTCCCTGTCGCGGAGCCTGCTCACTTCGGTTCCGTCAATAATAATTTCTCCTGTGTCAGGTTTATTGAGGGTACCAAGTATCTGCAGCAGGGTTGTTTTCCCGGCTCCGCTGGCACCTACAATCGAAACGATTTCCAGTTTCTTAACTTCCAGATCAATACCCTTCAGCACGTTTACGGTTCCAAACGATTTGGTAATGTTGCGGGCATGGATCATAATCTCCTGCATCGGTTATTCCTGGACTTTATCCTGTTCTTCCTCATCCGGGTCCTTCAGGGCAGCCTCTGCTGAGGAGGCGACATCCTTTTCAATATTCGTATAGGATTGTTCGACATCGTTTACGAGATTTTTCTGTATCTCATTTCCGATTTCGCTCAGAGGCTGTTGAATATGGGTCTGCACCTGCCGCTCCACATCATTTTTAAGTTCGGTAATCTCATCAACAATACCGCTCGAAGACCGGTTCAGTTCTTCCTTGATTTCATCGGCAGCCTTACGGAATTCATGCATTCCCTTGGCAATTCCGCGCATGATTTCCGGGATGCTTTTGGCGCCGAAAAGCATGAGCGCCACCAGTATCACGAGCAATATTTCCCCACCGCTCAGGCCCATAAGAACCTTTCATTAATGGTTATTTAAAGAATTTTCATTTCTGCATTTTCTTTTCCCTGCGTTTTTCTTCGATACGGAGAAAATCAAATGCTATAGGAGCCGCGATAAAAACAGAAGAATACGTTCCAACAAAAATACCAATCAGCAAGGCAAATACGAATCCCTTAATGACCACTCCTCCGAAGAGGAAAATGATTAGAACAACCAGGAAGGTTGTCATGGACGTATTGAAGGTACGGCTCAAGGTGCTGTTAATAGCTCCGTTAAACACATCAATGGGTTCACGTTTTGGATACAATTTCCGCCATTCCCTGATTCGGTCATATACTACCACGGTATCGTTGATGGAATATCCGACGACGGTCAGTATGGCCGCAATAAATGCCTGGTCTATTTCCAGGCTGAACGGCATAATACCATACAGCAGGGAATAAAGGCCCAGCACAATCAGCACGTCATGAAGCAGGGAAACAATGGCTCCCATACCAAAGGGCCAGTTCCGGAACCGGATGATGATATATACTGCAATGATCACCAGAACAAACAAAACAGCCCAGATAGCCTGAATGGTAATATCCCGTGCAATGGTTGGCCCGACTTTCTGCGTATTCATCAGGTAATTGGCGTTCCATGTCTTAAAGGATACCGTGTCACCAATCATGGGTTTGAAGCCCTGATAAACAGTATAATTAACAAGGCTATCCACTTCCGATCCCTGCTGATCAATTAAATACTTGGTGGTAACGCGGATCTGATTGGACTGGCCAATGGTAATTACTTCCGGGGTGCCCTTGAGAACAGGAGTGAGCATCTCCTGAACCTTCAGCGTATTTACAGGTTCATTGAAACGAATAACAAAACTTCTTCCTCCGGTAAAATCAATGCCGGTGGCAAGTCCCCGGGTCAGCAAGGAAATCAGGCCAATGACAATCACTGTTCCGGAAACAAAGTAGAGTATTTTTCTTTTTTCAAGCCATTTGACTTTGACATTCTTGAGGAACCCTTTTGAAAACCGGTTGGTAAAACGGACATCCATACCACGGTTCAGGCGCCATTCGTACAATAATCTGACAAGGAAAATAGCTGTGAAAAGAGAAGTAAGGATACCGATAATTAATGTAGTAGCGAAACCGCGGATTGGCCCTGTTCCGAAAACATAAAGGACAACGCCGCTGAGGAGGGTTGTAACATTTGAGTCGATGATAGCCGACATAGCCATTTTATAACCCTCGGCCACCGCCAGCTTTGGTCCCTTTCCTGCTGCTATTTCTTCCTTGATACGTTCATAGATCAGAACGTTCGCATCAACAGCCGTTCCCAGGGTAAGCACAATCCCTGCGATACCGGGCAGGGTAAGCACTGCTCCCAGGGATGCAAGAATACCCATGATAAAGAATACGTTGAAAATCAGGGCAAAGTCGGCATACAAACCTGCCTGGGCAGTATAGAAAAATATCATGTAAAGAACCACTGCCAGAAAAGCAATGATAAATGACTTGATTCCCGCCTGGATGGCTTCTTTACCCAGCGAGGGGCCTACAACCGTTTCCTGAATGATCTGTGCCTTGGCAGGCAGTTTTCCTGATTTCAGGATGTTGGCCAGGTCGTCAGCTTCCTTGATGGTAAAGTTGCCGGTAATCTGGGAGTGGCCTCCGGTAATCGGGCCGTTAACACGGGGGGAGGACTGCACTTTGTCATCGAGGACAATGGCAATGCAACGGCCAACGTTGTCGCTGGTCATACGTGCCCAGATTTTAGCCCCTTCAGGGTTCATGCTCATGGCAACCTCGGCTGAGCTTTTGGTTTGTCCGAATTCACGACGGGCTGAAGTAACAACATCCCCTGACAAAGGGGCTCTGCCGTCACGGGTCGTTACCTTTATGGCATGCACTTCATAGAGTGTTCCGGAAGGATCATTCTGCCAGGGTTTCGCTGAATACAGAAAACGGACATCCCGTGGCAGGATAGCCTTGACAGGCTTAAGGCTCAGGTAATAGTTGAGCTTGCCGGTATCTTTAACATGCACCAAACCTACCATAGATCCGGGCAGAGGCGCGTTGTTCCGGTCAATATTGGGACGCAAAACGGCAAACAACGGATTCTGCTGGTTCCAGCTTTCCAGTCCCGATATCCCCGTATCAGCTGCTGTTGTGTCCTTCTCAAGCTTTTCCAGAAGGGAGATTTCGGTCTTCTTTTCTTCCCGGGTTTGCGCCGGTTTTTTTGCCGTCTGCTTCAGACTGTCAGAAGCTGCCCTCTCCGCCTTAAGAATTTCCCTGAGCCGGCTATTGGCCTGGATCAATGAAGGCAATATTTCGGAATTTTCATAGGTGAGCCAGAATTCAAGATTTGCCGTACTCTGCAGAATCTTGCGCACACGTTCGGGTTCGCTTACCCCCGGCAATTCAACCAGTATTCTACCCTGGGTTTCCAGCCTCTGGATCTTGGGATTCACCACACCAAACTGGTCAATACGGTTTGAAATGATATTAAATGCATTGTCAATGGCCGCCTGGGTTTCAGACCGCAATACCTTGATAACATCAGCGTTGGAACTGCGGAAGTTGATTTTGTCTTTCAGTTCAACTGTACTGAAAATGGCCGCCAGACTGCCGTTGGGATCAATCTTCTGAAACTCCTCGGCAAAGAGGGTGATAAAATCGGCCTGGCTTACCTTCTGACGTTCCTTTGCCTGGCGTATTGCCCTGTTAAAAGTGGAGTCGGTACTGTAATTGGAAAGTGCACGAAGCATATCTTCCACAGACACCTCAAGAATTACGTTCATACCCCCCTTGAGGTCGAGGCCAAGCTGTATCTCTCTTTCCTTGCAATCAACATAGGTGTATTTTACAACGCCAAGATTATAGACAGGCACCGAAGAAAGAGAATCAAGGTAATTCCTTTGCTTAACCGGGTCTCCCTGTGCATACTCCCTGGCCTGCTTTTCTACCTTGCGGGTAACCAGCGTGAAGGAAAGCTGATAAATACAAACAAGAATAAATACGATGGTAAACAGCTGAATAGCTCCTTTATTGCGCATGTTCGTTAATATTGGTTATTCCTAATTATGAATACATTTTTAACAAGTGCCGCAAATATAGGAATTATTTTCTGATAGGAATCAGTTCGTAATGTCATATAGCATGCTTAATTCTTCCTGCATTTCCTTTACCTTTGGTAAAAGAGATTTTAACCGGGACGTCATGCACCGTATCATTTTTCTTATTCTTCTGGCTATGCTGGCCTCTTCATGCAAAAATTCCGTGATACTGGGGAACAAAGAACAGGAAACGGATACTATTGCCAGCGGAAGCGACACAACCCTGAGCAAGGCATATTATGAAGACGGAGCACTTAAGTCGGTAAGCCAGATGAAAAACGGACTGAGAAACGGGCTTACAAAAAATTTTTACCGGAACGGAGCCTTGCTTTCAGAAGTGTATTATGCAAACGGATTGAGGAACGGTGTGGCTGTGAACTACTACAAAGAAGGGGGAGTTCATGCCCGCATACCTTACAGGAATGATGTGAAGGAAGGAGAGGCAGTCTGGTATTATCCTTCAGGGAAACCTTACAGAATTACCCCATACCATCAGAACCTCATCGACGGAATTCAGCGTTTTTTTTATGAATCGGGCCAGCTTCAGGCTGAAGTACCCTGGAAAAAAGGCCAGCCTGGCACCGGATTGAAAGAATATACCGAAAGCGGGAGGCTTATCAGAGAACCATCCGTTGTAGTAAGGCCGGAACGATTAAACGACGCGGTAATTCTTTATATCAGCCTCTCCGACGAAAGCCGAAATGTAACCTTTTACCAGGGAGAACTGACCGAAGGAAGGTATCTTAACCGCAATCTCAGACAATTAAAAACAACCGGCGGCAAAAGCATCATACAATTCCCGCCATCGGATCCGGAGACAACTCCAAAGGAATTTCACATCGTGGCAATAAAAGAAACTTCGTTACGAAACCAGCAGATTCTTTACAGAAAATACCGGTATCATTACCCACCCGGCAATGAATAAACCCATTTGACGAACTTTAAAAAGTTCCATGTGCCTGAAGGAACGCTTTCATTTTATTATTATACTGGGTGAACCGCAATGTGAAACCCTGATTTTGCTTCGATTTCCTTATACAGGGTTTCTTTAACTCAAATTCGTCAATTGAAAAACTCAATTGATGAATTTAGGTTAAATGCCAACTGTCCGATTTTTTCTGCCGGATTTGCCCTCAAACCCCGCTGAAACGCAATGAAAGCGGCCCTTGCGGCACATTGCGCATTTTTTTATGCTCAATGCGGCCTCAATTCTGAGAAATATCTCCGGTAATCTGCGCAGAAAAAAATTAAAAAAAACCGAAAGGTAAAAATTTATAAGGGCCGGCGATAAACAAAAAAATCGTAAGTTTAGCGCGGTGATTATAAGGCGGTTGAAGTATGAATCTTCATGAGTATCAGGCAAAACAGATTTTAAGGAATTATGGCGTCAGGGTTCCTGAAGGGCGGCTCATTATCAGTGCAGCGGATGCAAAAGAAGCTGCCCTTGAGATTGGTTCCGTTACCGGTACAGACACATGGGCGGTTAAAGCCCAGATTCATGCCGGAGGAAGAGGTAAAGGCGGAGGCGTAAAAATTGCCCGCTCTCCTGAAGAAGCGGAAAAGCATGCCGCTTCCATTCTGGGTATGCGCCTGGTTACTCATCAAACCCGGCCGGAAGGAAAACTGGTAAGAAAAGTCCTGGTGGAGCAGGGAATTTATTATCCGGGGGCGGAACCGGTGAAGGAATATTATATGAGCATCCTGCTCAACAGGGCCAGCGGGAAGAATATCCTGGTCTATTCTCCTGAAGGTGGTATGGATATTGAAAGCGTGGCCGCGCAAACTCCGCATCTGATATTTCGCGAAGAAATTGACCCTGCTGTCGGGCTATGCGATTTTCAGGCAAGAAAAATAGCCTATACACTTGGCCTCGACGGCAATGCCCACCGGGAAATGCTGGCCTTTGTAAAGGCTCTGTACTCCGCCTACCTTCAGTCGGATGCAACGCTCACCGAGATCAATCCGGTAGTAAAAACCTCTGACGGGAAGATTTATGCTGCCGACGCAAAGGTCAATCTGGACGACAACGCCCTTTTCCGGCACCCGGAATATAAAGAAATGCGCGATCCTGACGAAGAAGATCCGGCTGAGCTGGAAGCCTCGGCCCATGGCCTCAATTTTATCAAACTTGACGGAAACGTTGGCTGTATGGTCAACGGAGCGGGACTTGCCATGGCTACCATGGACATGATCAAACTTTCGGGAGGAGAGCCGGCCAATTTTCTGGATGTGGGCGGAACAGCCAGCGCACAGACTGTGGAAGCAGGCTTCCGGATTATCCTGAAGGATCCCAATGTGAAAGTCATTCTTATCAACATTTTCGGAGGCATTGTCCGGTGCGACCGTGTAGCCCGGGGAGTAGCAGATGCATACCGGTCTATCGGAAACATCCCCGTACCGGTTATCCTTCGCCTGCAGGGAACCAATGCACAGGAAGCCAGAGAATTAATCAACAATTCCGGATTAAAGGTCTTTCCGGCTACTACACTGGAAGAAGCTGCCAGGCTGGTAAAAGAGAAAATCAACGAGGTGCAGTAAAACGGTTCTACCTTCCCTTAAACGTCAGCGGCGGCGAAACACCTGTATTGCTTCTGTGCAGGGCAAAATCATACAGGTAGAAAGTAAAGCGAAACGTATCAGGATAAACATACCGGGAACCGAGAATGGGCACCAGCATCAGTTCAATATCGCCAAACATGGTTTTGTTCTGCCCCTGGGGCTGGGGAACATCTTCCACACGCAGATTCCAGTAACTGTAATCCGCCATGGGAACTCTTACATAGCCCGTATCAACCTTTTGTTCAAAGG